>Ga0307376_10000129_pt1 | contig 110465 bp, 100 predicted proteins | sample TR2MG_FD_202536 | JGI IMG/M metagenome (GOLD analysis project Ga0307376, IMG submission 202536) | Soil microbial communities from Risofladan, Vaasa, Finland - TR-2 | ecosystem: Environmental > Terrestrial > Soil > Coastal area > Acid sulfate soil | place: Finland: Risofladan, Vaasa...
CGTAAAGTAGCCATCCCGAAATCATACCAGTTTCCGCAGCAGTATCAATCTGCTGAAACCCGCATTCAGTAAGGCGTTCAGGCAATTCCATGACCATTTTTACCCACACTCTCACGCGAAGAGCCACATTTCTTTCTGTAAAAAAAATTTTATTTGAGAGGAATGTAATTCCATGAAGAACTTGACGTGCGTAGCCAGTGGGCTACATATCGCATATGATCGAAATTCGGAAAACAGACGAATACGCGAAATGGATCGATGGATTGCGGACTTGAGGGCTCGGGCACGCATCCAAGCTCGAGTTGAAAGACTCAGAGCAGGCAATCCAGGTGATGTAAAGCCTATTGGCGCTGGCGCATCTGAGATGCGAATTGACTATGGACCGGGTTATCGAGTTTATTTCCTAAAGCGAGGAGACGCACTGATTATTCTTCTTGCAGGCGGGGAGAAACATTCTCAACCTGAAGATATTAAAACCGCACTGAAACTAGCAAATAGATTAAAGGAGGATGCAAAGTGATTGCAAAAACGACACGCTACGACGTAGCTGAACACCTTCGCACACCAGAAGAAATGGCACTGTACCTAGATGCTTGTATCGAAGACTCCAACGGAGATGCCGCTTTCATAGCAAAGGCTTTTGGTGATATTGCCAGGGCACAAGGCATGGCACAAGTAGCCAAAAAAGCAGGGCTCTCACGGGAGAGTTTGTATAAGGCGCTTTCCGGCGACCGAGTACCAAGCTTCGACACGATTCTCAAAGTAGCGCATGCGCTTGGTGTAAAGCTTCATGCGAGCGTTTAGTTAATAAAAAACAAATCCCGACCAGGTAAAAGCTGGCCGGGATTTTTCCATCTTTAAATTACACACCTTTCGCCAACGGCTAGCAGTCTCTGCGGCTTTCTCATTTTTTTGGCATAAGCCAAAGTCAGGTAGTAAAGGCAAGTGCCGAGTGCATCGTGCTTAATGCCTTCTGCTCGATTTGGCGAATGCGTTCGGCGGATACCTTGAATTCGTCCGCCAATTCATGCAGCGTCATTGTCCCGTCTTCCTGCAGCCAGCGTGCTTCAATGATGCGACGGCTGCGTTCGTCCAGACCGTCCAGAGCGCTCTTCAATCCTGATGCTTGCAGGCGCTCACGTTCCGTGGCTTCCAGAATATGCGAGGGTTCATGCTCTTCGTTGTCGGCCAGGTAATGAATCGGCGCATAGCTTTCGCTGTCATCGCTGCCGCCTGGCTCCAGCGCGACCTCACGTCCGGCAAAACGGGCCTCCATCTCCACCACATCGCGTTCGCTGACATTAAGCTGTTGGGCGATTTCACTGATCTGCTGCGGCTTGAGCGGCTCCAGCCCCTTTTTCATACTGCGCAGGTTGAAAAATAACTTGCGCTGCGCCTTGGTGGTGGCGATCTTCACCATCCTCCAGTTGCGCACCACGAATTCGTGAATTTCGGCGCGTATCCAGTGCAGCGCGAATGACACCAGGCGCACTCCGCGGTCCGGATCGTAGCGTTTTACCGCCTTCATCAGGCCGATGTTGCCCTCCTGAATCAAATCAGCCTGTGGCAGCCCGTAACCGGCATAGCCGCGCGCCACACTGACTACCACGCGCAGATGGGAAAGCACCAACTCGCGTGCTGCATCCAGATCATCCGCAGTCTTGAAGCGCGTTGCCAAGGCAAGCTCTTGTTCCTGCGAAAGCATGGGAAAACGGTTCACCGTTTGTACGTAACTCTCCAGGCTGCCAACGGCAGACGGTATGGGAAAATTCATAATAGCGTTCATAACGTTTCCTCCTTGGGCGGATTCTAGCACTCGACGGGTATGAGTGCCAAGATGGGCGAAGGTTCGAACCGGGTAAGCCACAGGTTTAGCTTGGTAAGGGTGCACCTGAAAACACTTCCTCAAATACCTGCATGAATTGCGGCAATTCATTTTGCGGCAGCCGGTTGATTCCTGCTGCTCCCTTCCTGCCGCCTCCGGTGGCAAAGCGTGAACACAGTATGTCGGCGCCATGGTTGGTGGACAACGGTGCGCGTACGCTCACTACCAAGGCGCCATCGCTGCGCTGCGTCAGAACGGCATGCGCGCGATCCGGGTTGGCACTGGCAAGGGTGTTGCCGAACGCACCACTTACGCGGCGGCTCCACGGTTTGTCTGGAAGGGTGTAGATGGCGCCGGTCCGGGTTTCGTACTCCGGACGGATGGCGCGGGCGAGCGCCATGTCCTCCGTGTAGCCATGTTGCAGCGTTGCAAAAATGCCCTCGTCATGAATAAAGGTGAAAGGATTTTCGTGACGGTGCAGGGTGCGGTACAACTCCGCAGGGTGGAAATATAAATCTTCCACGGTTTCCCCGTAGCTGTTGTAGTTGAGGTATTCACCCAGTTCGCGCAGCGTGGCGAGTTGCTGCGGCTTAAGCACAAGAGGTTCGGCGGCCTTGCAAGCGGCTTGCTGAAGATTGTCGCCGAATGCACCGACGACCGCCCAGATCAAATACTTGCCGGACAGGTGACGGTTGACCAACAGGCTGGTGCATAGATCCGGACTGGTGTCGATTATTGCGGTTAAATTTGGATGTACGGGGACATTCTTGGCGACGTGGTGGTCGAAATAGCGAACACTCACCCCGTTATCCAGCAGTGCCAGCAGGGCATCCCGGTTCCGGTCCAGGGCCAGATCGAGCACCGTCACCTCGTCGCCGGGCCCAGCTTCGACGTGCCGGAGCAGACCGAGATCGCGTTTTACGCTGGTAACAAGATTATTGGCGGCTGGAAACGCCAGTCGTAGTTGGTGCAGTGCGCAAATACCGTCGGCATCACCGTTGAAAATATCATGGTTCATTGTGGTCGGTCTGTAGCGTCAAAGTTTTGTGAATTGTAGGCGATCCATTTTGCGGGTTGGGCACTTCCTTAAAATCGGGTGTTTTCCGTCAGGCGGGTAAAACCGGTAAGATGCCCCCGTTCAGTGCCAGCTTGTTGATATGTCCTGGTTTACCACCAATTTTATTGCCGCTTTCCTGCTGCCGCCGTTCAGCCTGTTGCTGGCACTCGCGTTGGGCCTTTTTCTGCTGTATCGACGCCGCAAATTTGCCAGGGCGCTGATATTCGCCGCATTTGGTTTACTCTGGCTTGCATCCACGCCCTATTTTGCCGAAGGTGCATTGCACCTGTTGGAAGCGCACACCGCCGCGCTGGGCAGTCAGCATCGTCAGGCAGAAGTGATCGTGATCCTCGGTGGCGGGACCTATTTTCACGCGCCGGAATATTCGGGGCGGGATACGATCAACGAACAAACTCTGGTGCGTTTGCGCTACGGCGCGCGGCTCCAGCGCGAAACCGGCAAGCCGGTTCTGGTAAGCGGCGGCCAACCGCTCGGCAATCATGTTTCCGAAGCACAGCAAATGCGTGCGGCGCTGGAGCAGGATTTCCGTGTAGCGGTGCGCTGGACGGAAGCAGACTCCGATAATACCTTCGAGAATGCCCGGCACTCTTTCAGTCTGCTGCAAACGCAAGGTATCCATCGAATCTATCTGGTGACGCATGCCTGGCACATGCCGCGCGCCGCCGATGTGTTTCGCCGTGCCGGCTTTGAAGTTATCGAAGCGCCAACCGCATTCACCACGCGTTATCAGACAGATTTGCTGGCCTTTATGCCGCGCGCCGAAAGCCTGCGTGACAGCAAGATATTCATGCATGAAGTTATCGGTTTCGCCTGGTATCGGCTAAAATCGCTGCTCCGGAATTAAAGAAAGACACAACATGAAAGCGCGCGTTAAATGGGTGGAACAAGTCGCCTTTCTGGGAGAGACCGAAAGTGGTCATGCCATCCTGATGGATGGTGCACCTTCGGCCGGCGGGCGTAATCTCGGCCCGCGCCCGATGGAAATGCTGTTACTCGGTGCGGGCGGTTGCACCAGCTTCGATGTGGTCAGCATCCTGAAAAAAAGCCGTCAGGCGATATCCGATTGCTACGTGGAACTGGAAGCGGAGCGCGCTGAGACCGACCCCAAAGTGTTCACCAGGATCCACATGCACTTCGTATTGAAGGGCAAGGATATCAAGCCGGAAGCGGTCGAAAAAGCCATCAAGCTGTCGGCGGAAAAATACTGCTCAGCCTCCATCATGCTCGGTGCGACCGCTGCAATCACGCATGACTTTAAGATAATTCAGGAATAGCAGAACAGTTAAAAAGCGAACAACTTCGCCAGTTCCGCGCCAGAGTCGTCCGCGCGCATGAAGGCCTCGCCGACCAGAAAGGCGTTCACCCGGTTGGCGCGCATCAGCTTGACATCTTCCGGTCCGAGGATGCCGCTCTCGGTAACCACGATGCGCTCTTCAGGAATTTGCGGTAGCAAGTCCAGAGTGGTTTGCAGGCTTACCTCGAAGGTGTGGAGGTTGCGGTTGTTCACGCCGATCAGCGGCGTGGCCAGTTGCAGCGCCACTTCCAGTTCCACCCCATCATGCACCTCCACCAGCACCGCCATGCCGAGGCTGTGCGCCAGCGCCTCGAACGCCCGCATTTGCGGCAAACTTAATGCAGCGGCAATCAGCAAAATCGCATCCGCACCCATCGCGCGCGCCGCGTAGATCTGATATTCATCAACGATAAAATCCTTGCGCAATACCGGCAATTCACACGCTGCGCGCGCCTGTTTCAGGTATTCCGCACTGCCCTGAAAAAACTGCTCATCGGTCAGCACCGACAGGCATACCGCGCCATGTTGTGCGTAGCTGGCGGCAATTTCGGCAGGATGGAAATCTGCGCGCAACACACCTTTGCTCGGGCTGGCCTTTTTGATTTCGGCAATCACGGCTGATTGGCCTGCGGTAATTCTGGCGCGTATCGCAGCGGTGAAATCGCGTACCGGTGCGGCCTGTTGCGCCTCGGCGCGCACCTGATGCAGGGGTTTCACCGGCTTCGCCGATGCGATTTCCTGCGCCTTGACGGCAAGAATTTTGTTGAGGATGTCGGACATGGCTTTATTAAATTGGATTTCCGCCTTCGCGGGAATGACGAAATTCGAGGCGCGCATTCTAACATCCCCGTCATTCCCGCGAAGGCGGGAATCCAGTAGAATCCACAAATGCAACCAGCTGTCTATATTCTTGCCAGCCAACGCAATGGCACGCTGTACACAGGAGTAACAAGTGATTTGCTCAAGCGCACTTGGGAGCACAAAAACGATCAGGTGGAAGGTTTCACCAAACGCTATGGTGTGCACATCCTGGCGTACTACGAACTGCACGCCGATATGCTGGCAGCAATTACCAGAGAGAAGCAGATCAAGAAGTGGAATCGGATCTGGAAAATCAACCTGATCGAATCAGTGAACTCTGACTAGCGAGACTTATGGGATGAAATTATTTAACTGGATTCCCGCCTGCGCGGGAATGACGGAGGGTGGATGGAAGACATCAGGCAATACATGAAGTCCGTCGGACAGCAGGCGCGCGCCGCTTCGCGCATCATGGCGCAGGCCGATACCGCCACGAAAAATAGTGCGCTGGAAGCTATTGCTACCGCCATTCTGAACAACAGTGCAAAACTCATCGCCGAAAACGCCAAGGATGTCGCCACCGCAAAAACCAACGGAATGGACGCCGCCTCGGTGGATCGCCTGACGCTGACCGACAAGACCATACACGGCATGGCCGAAGGCTTGCGCCAGATTGCACAACTGGCCGATCCGATTGGCGAGATCAGCGGCATGAGCTACCGCCCGTCCGGCATTCAGGTCGGCAAGATGCGTGTGCCGCTCGGCGTGATCGGCATCATTTACGAATCGCGCCCCAACGTCACCGCAGATGCCGCCGGACTGTGCCTGAAATCGGGTAACGCGGCAATCCTGCGCGGCGGCTCCGAAGCGATCCATTCCAACCAGGCGATAGCGGCCTGCGTACACACCGGCCTGCGCGCTGCCGGACTGCCGGAGACTGCCGTGCAAGTGGTGAGCACCACTGACCGCGCCGCCGTCGGCGAGCTGATCACCATGAAGGATTATGTGGACGTGATTGTGCCGCGCGGCGGTAAGGGTCTGATCGCGCGTATTTCCGAGGAGGCGCGCATACCGGTGATCAAGCATCTCGACGGCGTCTGCCATGTGTACATCGATGACGAAGCCGATCCCGATAAAGCGATCCGCATCGCGGACAACGCCAAGACGCACCGCTACGGCGTGTGCAACGCGATGGAGACGCTGCTGGTGAATGCCAACATCGCCGCCAAGGTGCTGCCGCCGCTGTGCAAAATCTATCTCGACAAGAATGTCGAGCTGCGCGGCGACACTGCCGCGTGCGCCATCGTTGCACAGATGAACGCTGCCAGCGAAGAAGACTGGCGCAGCGAATATCTGGCACCGATTCTCGCGGTGCGCGTGGTTGCCAATCTGGATGAAGCCATCGCGCACATCAATACTTACGGTTCGCAACATACCGACAGCATCGTCACCGAAAACTACAGCCGGGCGATGCGCTTCCTGCGCGAGGTGGATTCCAGTTCGGTGATGGTGAACGCTTCGACACGCTTTGCTGACGGCTTTGAATACGGCCTCGGCGCGGAGATTGGTATCTCCACCGACAAGATCCACGCGCGCGGTCCGGTTGGTCTGGAAGGGCTGACCTCGCAAAAATTTATCGTGCTGGGTGGCGGGCAAATCCGCATTTAACCGAAAGGGGACCACATGAGTCAGATCATCGAAGTCAGGGTGCCGGACATCGGCGACTTCAAGGATGTTGCCGTGATCGAAGTGCTGGTCAAGGCAGGCGACACCGTCGAGGCGGAGCAATCGCTTATCACGCTGGAAACCGACAAGGCGGCCATGGATGTGCCCAGCCCGGTTGCAGGCATGGTGAAAAAACTGCAGGTAAAAATCGGTGACAAAGTCTCCGAAGGTAGCGTGATCCTGATGCTGGAAGCAACGGAACAAACCCTCCCCAACCCTCCCTTGTCAGGGAGGGAGCCAGCTCCCTCAACCACTCCTTTGACAAGGGAAAGCCGAGATGGGTTGGCTGCACCAGCTTCCACAACAAGCGAACCCGCACAGCAAGCTGCCCCAACGTATTTCTCCACCAAAGGTGATATCCACGCCGAAGTGCTGGTGCTCGGAGCCGGCCCCGGCGGCTACACTGCCGCATTCCGCGCCGCCGACCTCGGCAAGCAGGTAGTGTTGATCGAAAAATACGCCACGCTGGGCGGTGTATGTCTGAATGTCGGCTGCATTCCGTCCAAGGCGTTATTGCATGTTGCCAGAGCCATCAACGAAGCCGCAGAAGCCGCGCAGCACGGCGTGACTTTTGGCAAACCGCAGATCGATATCGAGCAAATTCGTGCCTGGAAAGACAGGGTCGTCAGCAAACTTACCGGTGGTCTGAAACAACTTGCCCAACTGCGCAAGGTGCAGGTGGTGCAGGGCACGGCGAAATTCTCTTCGCCCAACAGCCTTGTCGTTACCACTGCCAAAGGTGATAAAACCATCAGTTTCGACCACATCGTCATCGCGGCAGGTTCCAGTGTGGCGCGCATTCCCGGCTTCCCCTATGACGATCCACGCCTTGTTGATTCCACCGGAGCATTGCAACTCCGGGATGTGCCGAAGCGCATGCTGGTTATCGGCGGCGGTATTATCGGGCTGGAAATGGCCACGGTGTACGAGGCGCTCGGCTCGAAAATCTCGGTGGTGGAATTGGCTGACGGGTTGATCCCCGGTGCAGATCGCGATCTGGTGCGCCCGCTGCACAAACGTATCGAGAAACGCTACGAAGCCATATATCTCAAGACCAGAGTTGGCAAGATCGAAGCGCAGAAGAGTGGTCTGAAAGTGACCTTCGAGGGTGAACAGGCACCCGAGCCGCAACTGTATGACAAGGTGTTGCTGGCTGTTGGCCGCCGTCCCAACGGACACAGCATCGGTGCGGAAGCTGCCGGCGTAGCAGTCGACGAACGCGGCTTTATTGCGGTGGACAAACAGATGCGCAGCAATGTACCGCATATTTTTGCCATCGGTGACATCGTCGGCGAGCCGATGCTGGCACACAAGTCGGCACACCAAGGCAAAGTCGCGGCGGAAGCCATTGCCGGACACAAAGTGTTCTTCGAGCCGCTGGCGATTCCGTCGGTGGCTTATACCGATCCCGAAATCGCGTGGATGGGGCTGACCGAAACGCAGGCCAAGGTGCAGGGCATCGCTTATGAAAAAGCCATATTTCCGTGGGCGGCATCGGGGCGCGCACTGTCCATCGCACGTGAAGAAGGATCGACCAAGCTGCTGCTCGATCCGGCCACGCGGCGCATCCTCGGTGCGGGTATCGTCGGTGTGAATGCCGGCGAACTAATCGCCGAGGCGGTACTGGCGCTGGAAATGGGTGCGGACATGGAAGATATCGGCCTGACTATCCATCCGCACCCGACTCTGTCAGAGACGCTCGGCTTTGCGGCAGAACTGGCGGAAGGCAGCAACACCGACCTGCCGCCGCGCAAGAAATAAACATACAAAAGGGCCATTGCCATGCTGAAAAAATTTGCAAGTCAAGGCGTGTTGTTTCTTGCCACCGTGCTCGCCACGCATCCGGTTCAGGCATTCAATCTGGATGACCTGAAAGCCAAAATCAAACAGCCTGATTCGTCTGCCGCTGCGGCGCCTGCCGCAACCGGCGCTCTGGCAGTGTCGCCGGTTGCGACGGGGAATCCGCTGGCCAATTTCAGCAACAAGGATCAAGTCACCAGCCTGAAGCAGGCGCTCACTCAGGGCGCGGAAACCGCAGTCAAAAATCTGGCCAAGGAAAACGGCTATCTCGGCAATGACAAGGTGCGCATTCCGTTGCCGGACAGCCTGCAAAAAGTGGATGGCACATTGCGTAAATTTGGTATGAGTAAATATGCGGACGAGTTGGTCACCTCAATGAATCGCGCTGCCGAAGCCGCCGTACCGGAAGCGAAGACGCTGCTGACCGGCGCAGTCAAGAAAATGACCGTGGTGGACGCCAAAACCATCCTCACCGGCAGCGATGACGCCGCTACACAATACTTTCGCAACAATACCGAAACCGCACTGGCGAACAAATTCAAGCCAATTATCAACAAGGCGATGCTGAAGGTGAAGGTTGCGGAAAAATATGACCAGTTTGCCGGCAAAGGTGTGCAGTTCGGTTTGGTGGATGAGCGCGATGCCAGGCTTGATGATTACATTACGCGCAAGGCTATGGATGGTTTGTTCCTGATGATGGCGGAACAGGAAAAAGCAATCCGCGCCAACCCGCTGGAAGCGGCAGGCAGTTTGGCGAAAAAAGTTTTTTCTGCGATCAAATTCTAAAAGTTTCCGGCCGCCCAATAACCCTAACCCCATTCCGGTTGAACAAGCCATTGCGGCATGCTAGTCTCACCTCAACCATGGCACTCTCTGATTACATTCAAACCTTCGGCCAGCACCTGCTTGCGCGGCACGGTGAGCGGATCCACAAAATCGCTCTCGATGCCGGTTTTACCTGCCCGAACCGCGATGGCACAAAGGGCGTTGGCGGTTGCACATTCTGCAACAACAATTCTTTCAGCCCCAACGGCAAGCAGCCGCAAACACTTGATACGCAGCTAAACAGCGGGCGGCGCGCCATCGTGAAGCGGACGCGCGCGAAGAAGTATCTGGCCTATTTCCAGGCCTATACCAACACCTATGCGGAGGTGGCAGAGCTGGATGCCATGTATCGCCAGGCCATGACCCAGCATGATATTGTCGGCCTGGCCGTTGGCACGCGTCCGGATTGCGTTTCAGGCGCGGTGCTTGACCTGCTTGCCGGATACCGCGATGAAGGCCGTATCGTGTGGCTGGAGCTTGGCCTGCAGTCGGCCTTCGACGAGACGCTGCGCCGGGTTAATCGCGGCCACGGCCTGAAGGAGTATCGCGAAGTGGCCGTCGAAGCGCGGCAACGCGGCATTCCCCTGTGCGCTCATCTGATTCTTGGCTTGCCCGGTGAAAATGAGTTTCACTATCATGCCAGCCTCGATACGGTGCTGGACATCGGCGTGGACGGACTCAAGCTGCACCCGCTGCATGTGGTGAATCGCACGGTGCTGGCCAATCAGTGGCGGCGTGGCGAATACCGGCCACTGGAGCGCGAGGAATATATCCGCAACGCCTGCGACCTGATCGAACGCACACCGGAGCATATTATTTTTCACCGTGTAACCGGCACCGCCGCGAAAGATATTCTGCTGGCACCGGAGTGGTGCTCGCAGAAATGGAATGTACTCAACGGCATTGAATTGGAATTGGCGCGGCGCGGCCATCGCCAGGGATGCCTGGCGGGAACCCCCTGGATTAATGAGTATGGCAGGGATGCCGCCTCTGGGAATGAAGCCTGCCATGCGCGTTTCCCTCTCCCGCTTACGGGAGACGGAACCAACGAATCGCTTCGCGAACTTCGCGTTAACGAAGGAATACTGAATGCAGCCTGACAAAATCGAGCTGATATGCCCGGCCGGCAGTCTGCCGGCGCTAAAAACCGCGATAGACAATGGTGCGGATTGCGTTTACATGGGCTTTCGCGACGATACCAACGCGCGTAATTTTACCGGTCTCAACTTCAGTTTTGACAACGCGAAAGAGGGCGTGCGTTACGCTCATGCAAAAGGAAAAAAGGTGCTGCTGGCACTGAATACCTACCCGCAGGCGGACGGCTGGCAACGCTGGAAGTCAGCCATCGACCATGCCGCCGAACTGGGCATGGATGCGGTGATTCTGGCCGACCCGGGGTTGATGCAATATGCCGCAAAAACGCATCCTGATTTGCGCCTGCATCTTTCGGTGCAAGGTTCGGCCACCAACTATGAGGCGATCAATTTCTATCATGAGATGTTCGGTATTCAGCGCGCCGTAGTGCCGCGTGTACTGGCGCTGGCGCAGGTCGAGCAGTTGATGGCGGGCACCCAAGTGGAGATCGAGCTGTTTGGTTTCGGCGGTCTGTGCGTCATGGTGGAAGGGCGCTGCGCGCTGTCTTCCTACGCCACCGGCGATTCTCCGAATACGCGTGGCGTGTGTTCACCGCCCAAATCAGTGCGCTGGCAAGACACGCCCAAGGGCCTGGAGTCGCGCCTCAACGGCATTCTCATTGATCGCTACGATGCCGGTGAAAATGCCGGTTATCCGACCCTGTGCAAGGGGCGCTTTGATGTGCAGGACGAAACCTATTACGCCATCGAGGAGCCCGCCAGCCTCAACACCCTGGAGCTGCTTCCGGAGTTGCAGCGAATGGGTATTGCCGCAATCAAGATTGAGGGGCGTCAGCGCAGCCCCGCCTACGTCGAGCAGGTCACCAAGGTGTGGCGTCAGGCAATTGATAGTTGCATCCGCAACACCGACACATTTGCCGTCAAACCGGCATGGACGGCAGAACTCGACAAAGTATCGGAAGGCCAGCAGCAGACGCTGGGCGCCTACTACCGTCCCTGGAAATAAAATATGAAGCTGGCACTCGGCCCCGTCCTCTACTATTGGAATCGTGACACCATGCTCGGGTTTTACGAGGAGATGGCCAGCGCACCGGTGGACATCATCTATCTCGGTGAAACGGTTTGTTCACGCCGCCATCTGTTGCGCCTGCAGGATTATCTGGAGATCGCCGAACGGCTTGTTGGTGCCGGCAAAGAGGTGGTGATCTCGACGCAGACGTTGATCGAATCCGAATACGACGTCAAGACCCTGCACAAGATTGCCGCCAACGGAAATTTCCGCGTGGAAGCCAATGACATGGGCGCGGTGCGGTTGCTGGCGAATAAAATGCCGTTCGTGGCGGGTTCGACCCTGAATATTTACAACCCGCAAACCCTTGATCTGCTCACCGGGCTCGGGGCAACCCGCTGGGTGATACCGGTGGAAATGTCGCGCGAGGCGCTGGTATCAATGCGGGATAGTCGGGAAACGGACTCTGAAACCGAGGTATTCGCATACGGAAAACTGCCACTGGCCTTTTCAGCGCGCTGCTTCACGGCGCGCCACCATAATTTTCAGAAAGACGACTGTCAGTTCAAATGCCTCGATTACGAGGATGGCCTCATGCTTAAAACCCGTGAAGGACAGCCTTTTTTGACGCTAAACGGTATCCAGACCCAATCGGCGCTGGTGCATAATCTGATCGGCGAGCTGGACACCCTGCGAGACGCCGGTGTGGATGTGGTGCGGATCAGCCCGCAGGCGCATCACACGGCCGAGATTCTGCGGCTGTTCCGCGAGGGAACCGAGCAACGTATCACTTCCGCGCAGGCGCTGGCGCAGATCGAAAGCCTGCTGCCGGCAGCCCCGTGCAATGGCTACTGGCACGGCAGGCACGGGCTTGACTATGTTCGCAACGATAATTCTGTGAGGTAAATCCCCGGCTCTGCCGGGGGACTCAAAAAAGTTTGACCGTTACGGCGGTCGTTATTCAGTAAAACTAAAAACTGCAGCATCAATTCCCTCCCCCATGCAGGGGGGAGGGTTAGGGTGGGGGTAGAAACAGGATGCTTCTATTGTGCATAATTCTAACCCCCATCCCATCCTTCCCCCTGATAGGAGGAAGGAGTGCAAAGCCAGCTGCCGGCAGCCCCGTGCAATGGCTACTGGCACGGCAGACCCGGGCTTGACTATGTTCGCAACGATAATTCTGTGAGGTAAATCCCCGGCTCTGCCGGGGGACTCAAAAAAGTTTGACCGTTACGGCGGTCGTTATTCAGTAAAACTAAAAACTGCAGCATCAATTCCCTCCCCCATGCAGGGGGGAGGGTTAGGGTGGGGGTAGAAACAGGATGCTTCTATTGTGCATAATTCTAACCCCCATCCCATCCTTCCCCCTGATAGGAGGAAGGAGTGCAAAGCCAGCTGCCGGCAGCCCCGTGCAATGGCTACTGGCACGGCAGACCCGGGCTTGACTATGTTCGCAACGATAATTCTGTGAGGTAAATCCCCGGCTCTGCCGGGGGACTCAAAAAAGTTTGACCGTTACGGCGGTCGTTATTCAGTAAAACTAAAAACTGCAGCATCAATTCCCTCCCCCATGCAGGGGGAGGGTTAGGGTGGGGGTAGAAACAGGATGCTTCTATTGTGCATAATTCTAACCCCCATCCCATCCTTCCCCCTGATAGGAGGAAGGAGTGCAAAGCCAGCTGCATCGGGCGGCTCACGGTTTTATCGGCGTCTTTGAGGCGCTCACCCAATAAGCCTCCGGCTTTGCTGGAGGTAATTTAATTCAACCGCTACCGTGTAACAGGTAATCCGTATGAGACCTTTTCTGATTCCGCAGCCCGTCAGTATTATTATTTCAATGCTGCCGCGCTATCCACACTCGCTGATTTTTACGCGGGTGATCAACCTGGCGCTGGGCGATAAACTGCGCGATGAGGTTTGGCAGCCCCTGCATGGCAAGCGGGTCTGCATACGTGTCAGGGATGCGGGTATCGCGTTTCACTTTACGCTTGATGCAAGTGGTCTGATGGCCCGCCCTGCGGTCGCTCAGCCGGATCTTGCCATCAGTGCCAGCGCGCAGGATTTCTTCCTGCTGGCGTTGCGCAAGGAAGACCCGGACACCCTGTTTTTCAGCCGCCGCCTGGTCATGGAAGGCGATACCGAACTCGGATTGCTGGTAAAAAATACCCTGGATGCGATGGAATTGCCGCCGCTGGATTTTCGCGCGCTACTGCCGGTGCGCTTGTTGGACAGACTACGCACGCGCCTACTGGCGTAGGAAAGCTGCTGTCAGCAATCGCGTTCGGGTTTATATAGGGAAGTGATAAGTTGTAGCGACTTGTCCGTCGCACCCCGATTTAATTCCACAAACCCGAAACACTGCCGTTGCATTTCACTTAACGCTTCCGGGTGATCCAGCAGGTGTTGCTGTTCTGCCACCAACTCATCGATATTCTGCACCTGCACTGCAGCACCAGCCGCCACCGCCAGCCGTGTCGCTTCGGCAAAATTATAGGTGTGCGGGCCAACCAGTACCGGTGCGCCGGCTGCGCAGGCTTCGATCAGGTTCTGCCCGCCATACGGCAGCAGGCTGCCGCCGATGAAGGCGAGATCGGCGGCAGCGTAATAGGCGAACATCTCACCCATGCTGTCGCCCAGCACTACCCGTGTCTGGGCCGGAACCGGACGCTCCTCGCTTCTGCGCTGAAACAGGAGACCGCGCTGTTCCAGCAGTGCCGCGACTTCCGCAAAACGCTGCGGATGGCGCGGTACGATCACCAGCAGCAGACCGGGAATCTGCACTTGTTCTAGCGCGTCGAGCAACAATGCTTCTTCCCCATCGCGGGTGCTGGCGGCGAGAAAGACTTTGCGCCCTGCGTCGAACTGCCCGCGCAATTGCCTGCCCAGTTCCAGCATCGCAAGCGGTGGCTCGATGTCGAATTTGAGGTTGCCCATCACGGCAACATTTTTTGCACCGAGGCCGGCCAGACGCGCGGCGTCGTCCTCCGTTTGCGCCGCAACGGCGGCGAGTCCGCCCAAAGCATCGTGTGTCAGTTGTGCAAAGCGCGCATAACCGCGCGCAGATTTCTCCGACATGCGCGCATTCAGCAGCAGCAGCGGGGTCTCTGTTTCATGGCAAGCGTGGATCAGGTTGAACCAGATTTCCGTTTCCATCAGGATGCCGAGGCGCGGTTTGAAATGGCGTAAAAACCGCTGCACCGCAAACGGGTAATCGTAGGGCAGATACACGCGCAGCACGCGGTCACCATATAGTTGTGCGCCGGCGGCGCGTCCGGTGGGCGTGGTGTGGGTAAGCAGTATCTGATGGTCTGGGTAAGTTGCGCGCAACCGGGTGATGAGGCTTTGCGTGGCGCGCGTTTCGCCAACCGACACGGCGTGCAGCCAGATGAGCGGCCGGTCGCTTGGCGCGGAATAAAAGCCGAAACGCTCGCCGATATGGCGCAAATATTCCTGCTGTTTGCGCGCGCGCCATAGCAGGCGCAGGAAGATGTACGGCAGCAACAGCCACAGCAGGGCGGTATAGAAGAATCGCGGGTTCAGCACGCCGCCACCTTGTGCAGCGCATCGATGACGGCAGCGACATCCGGCGCACGGTGGATATTGCCGAGATTGATAACGTGTCGGCCTGCATACAGGCCGGTCAGCGCCGGGTCGGTCGCGGTGTAAATGCCTATGGTCGGCACGTCGAGCGCTGCCGCCAGATGGGCGAGGCCGGTGTCCACGCCGATCACCGACTGTGCGCCGCCGAGCAGCGCGGCCGCTTCATTCAGGTTCAAGTGCGGTGGCGTCACGGCATCGGGAATGGCCGCGGCGAGGCGCAGGCTGCGTGCCTGCTCGGACTCGCTGCCCCACGGCAGGATGCAGCGGATATTTTTTTCATGCAGATAATGCCCCAGCGCGATCCAGTTTTGCTCATCCCATAATTTGTCGGCGCGGCTGGTGGCATGCAGCAGCACGGCATATTCCCCTTTCGCCAGCCAAGCAGAGTGGGCGATTGCCGGTGGACGAATGCCGTAATCCGGGACTCCTCCAGGCGCATAGCCCAGCGCCAATCCGGCGAGCTGGCGATTGCGTTCGACGGCATGCAGATTTCTGGCGACAGAAAAGCAACGGTTGTAGAGCAGGCTGGCGAGCGGCTCACGGGCGCTGTCCCGGGCAAAACCGCAGCGCGTCGTTTGCGCGCAGCGTGCGATTAGAGCGCTTTTCAGCAGACCCTGGGTGTCCAGCGCAATGTCGTAATGGCGAGCGCGCAGCTTGCAGCAGACCGCGCGCATCTCGTTGCGCGATGCCCACCATAATTTGCGCCAGCGGCGCATCGCAACCGGGATGACCTCATGCACGCCAGGATGCAGCGCCGGTAATGCGGCGAAATTTTCCTCCACCACCCAGTCAATCCGTGCATCTGGGAGATGTTTGCGGATATCCGTTACAACAGGGAGGTTGTGCAGTACATCGCCCAGCGAAGAGGTCTTGATCAGCAGGATGTTGGAGAGATTCTGCACGGTGGTCTTGAATGGCGAGGCTCAGGATTGAACAGACGAATGATATAGCGCTTCGCAGGCATCTCCAAACCTGTCGGTTGTTGCCGTTGGGTACACTTGACATGACATGGTGCTGCTGTTGTAATACGCGCTGTTCATTTGCTGAACGCACTCCATGTCAGACGATCCAACCAGCTACGGCTTACTCAAAACACTGGAAGATAATCCCAGTCTTTCCCAAAGAGATTTGGCGAAACGGCTGGACATTAGTCTGGGCAAAGTCAATTTCTGTCTTAATGCGTTGATCGCAAAAGGTTGCCTGAAGGTCAATAATTTCCGCAACAGCGATAACAAACTGGCGTACGCCTATTTGCTTACTCCGCACGGAATAGAGGAAAAGGCGCGTATGACCGTGACATTCCTGAAATATAAAACACAAGAGTACGAACGACTGCGTATGGAAATCGAAGAGTTGCAGAGTGAGGCAGAGCGCAAGGGGTTATTTAATCATCAAGAGATTTGAATGAAAAATACTGTATATGTAACTCAACCACACCTTCCTCCACTGGAAGAGTTCATACCATACTTGGAAAAGATTTGGGGCAACAAGATACTGACCAACTGTGGGCCGTTTCATGAGCAATTGGAACAAGCATTGTGCGAGTATTTAGAGTTAGAACATATCGCCTTGTTCACCAATGGCACAATTGCATTGGTTACAGCTTTGCAATCATTGCGAATCACGGGTGAGGTCATCACCACGCCGTATTCATTTGTAGCGACCTCTCATTCCTTGCTATGGAACGGCATCAAACCGATATTTGTGGATATCGATCCGGATACGCTCAATCTCGATCCGGCGAAGATCGAGGCCGCCATCACCCCGCAGACTACCGCCATCATGCCGGTACATTGCTACGGGCATCCGTGTAATACCGGGGCCATCCAGAAGATCGCCGACAACTACAACCTGAAGGTTATCTATGACGCAGCACACGCATTCGGCGTGCGAGATGCTGACGGTAGCATACTGAGACAAGGTGACCTATCAGTACTGAGTTTTCACGCCACCAAAGTATTCAATACCTTCGAAGGCGGGGCAATCGTTTGCCCGGATGCCAAAACCAAGCAACGTATTGATCAGCTTAAAAACTTTGGAATTGTAGACGAGGTGACTGTGGCTGCTCCTGGGATCAATGGGAAAATGAGCGAGATCAACGCAGCATTTGGGCTGTTGCAGTTGAAATACATAGAACAAGCACTAGCACGACGTAAAGAAATCGATGCTGCCTACCGGAATCGCCTAAAAGGGGTGAAAGGCATTCGATGCTTGCAAGATGCCGGAGAGAAGGTCGCCAACTATTCTTACTTTCCGATTCTGGTCGAAAGTGACTACCCGATCAGTCGCGACGACCTTTACCAGAAACTTAAAGACAACGGCATCCACCCGCGCCGCTACTTCTACCCATTGATATCAGACTTCCCAATGTATCGCGGCTTGCCTTCCGCACACAGAGAGAACCTGCCGGTGGCAACAGTTGCAGCACAGCAAGTTCTCTGCTTGCCGATTTACCCCGACATGGAGATGCCGGTGGTCGACAAAATTGCCCGTTTTATTGCACATCAATAAAATGAACACAAGGCAAACAAGCGGCTGCACTGGAGAGGCGATATGAGGCTGGCCATCATGCAGCCGTATTTCCTCCCATATATCGGCTACTTCCAGTTGATTGGTGCGGTGGATACGTTCGTTGACATTATAAAAAATGCCTTAATTTCGACACATTGTTCTGCGAAATACTACAAATCCTGAGCCTCACCATGCCCGAGAAAACTCAGTTAGATCAATTTATTGCACGCATACTACATAGTTATTTCAGCCAGTTTGCACCAATCAATATATCTTGTTCGATAAACAGTGGGACACTGCTAATTTAACCTATGAAAAAACGAAATGTACTTGTATTTCCGGCAGGGACAGAAGTCGGACTAGAGATTCTTCATGCGTTGAAGTATTGCAAAGAAGTTAGGTTGTTTGGTGCTGGTCAGGATATATCTAATCATGCAAAGTTTGCTTATCCAGAATATCACCCACTCCCTAGCATTCATGAAGAGGGTTGGCTTAAGTGCCTCGTAGAACTGTGTCAACGACTTTCAATTGATTACATCTTTCCGGCTTATGACGACGTACTTGTGGCTTTGAGCCGTCAACGTATGCACCTTCCCGCTGTGTTGATTGCGCCATCAGAGGAGTCTTGTGAAATTACCCGCTCTAAGTCGCAAACCTATCGCCACCTCGGTGCGCGAGTTCGCGTACCTAACCTATATGCCACACCTGGGGATGTAACCCACTATCCTGTTTTGGTGAAGCCGGATCGTGGACAGGGCTCGTTCGGAATATGTAAGGCTCGTAATCAGCAGGAACTTCTTGCGGCCATTTCGTCCGTGCCTGATGCCATTATTTGTGAGTACTTGCCGGGTGACGAATACACTGTAGATTGTTTTTCAGATCGGGATCGTGGTGTTTTATTTGCCAGTGCGCGCAGTAGGTGTCGGATCCGTAACGGGATATCGGTGAATACGGTCACTGAGGATCTGCCTGAAGCACCTCGTATTGCAGCAATCATTCATGAAATATTAGGGCTCAGTGGCGCCTGGTTTTTCCAACTTAAGCGAGCCGATGGGGGAGAACTTGCTCTCTTGGAAGTGGCACCACGTATTGCTGGAGCCATGGCTACACACCGTGTAATGGGGGTGAATTTCCCACTCATCAGCATTTTTGAGCATGAACGACTACCTCTTACCGTTTTGTTCAATCCAGGCGAGATCGAAGTGGATCGTGCCCTAGGTAACCGCTACAGGCACACTATTAGATATAGGACGCTCTATGTCGATCTGGACGACACACTCTTGATCAATGATCATGTGAATATCCAACTCGTTAAATTGATTTTCCAGTGCATTAATCAAGGCAAACGGGTAGAGCTAGTGACGCGGCATCGCGAAGACCTGTCCAAGACGCTTGCCAAATACCGACTAAACGGTTTATTTGATAAGGTTATACACCTAAAGGAAGGCGAGCTAAAATCCGCTCATATTACAGAAACTGATGCCATATTTATCGACGATAGCTTTACCGAACGTCTCGAGGTCGCGAATACCTGTGGCATTCCCACATTTGATTGCAGCATGATTGAATTGCTTACAGAACAAGCTGAGTTTATTAACGGAGATATGAAGCAATGACAACCCCCAACAATGAAATGAATTTTCTTGAAAGTGTCACGCACACTTACGTCACCAGCGACAGCGCTCAAGACAGGCTCATCAAGACTCTCGCCATTCGGACATTTGAGCCCTACATCAGGCACGGTGGTCGTGCTCTGGAGTTTGGCTGTTGCGATGGTTTTATGACTTCTCTGATCGCTGACATGGTAGATGACCTGACTGTTGTTGATGGCTCAAAGACTTTTATCGAAATAGCTAAACAGCGTGTTAACAGTGATGTCGATTTCATTCATACCCTTTTTGAGGATTACAAACCGGAAGCAAAATTCGACTATATTTTTGCCACCTATGTTCTTGAGCATGTCCACGATCCGGTAAGATTTCTGTCTCTGGCTCGTGCACTTCTGAGTGAACATGGTTTATTGTTCTTGGTGGTGCCCAATGCTCGGGCTATGTCACGTCAACTTGCCCGTCATATGGGGATGCTCGATGACCTGTATGCACTTACACCTAATGACATTAATCATGGCCATCGTCGCACTTATGACCGTGTGTTGCTGAGCCGTGATATCGAGGCTGCCAACCTGCAACAGGTCGGGCAAGGCGGCTTGCTTCTCAAACTGCTCGCGGATTTCCAAATGGATAAGTTGATCGAAAATGGCATACTTGGCGAGCAGCAACAGGAGGGGTTACACAAAATGGGGCTTGAATATCCAGACTTTGCGGGCTCCTTGTTCTCGATTTGTAAGGCTATGACAATATCGCGTTGATCCATGTGTTGAAATATTTCGATGATTCGGTAAGCGTGCTAATACGCATCAACGGCAAATGGCTGGCCGAAAGGGGATGATTTTTCTTGGCTTGTCCGAATACTAATGCACCCTCGTAGCAAATCACGGGTGGAATGAAGCTGATTTCGTAAAACGCAGCTGCCACATCCGCCAAAGTTGAACGCGGGTATTGCTGCACCTATTCGCTGGATACGTGCGAGCAAGATACAGTAGCAGCCGTACTTAAGATGATGCGTCGCTCGTGAACCTCCATCAAAACACTGAGGAATTTCCGGTGGGGTCAATTGTTGCAGGCGAATATTATCTCTAAAGGGCATCTGGAAGGATGCTGCAAGCCTGGGCAATAATATCAAGATTTATGTTCACATCTTCTGGATGCACGAACGCGGCAATTAACTAACTTAAGGCCTTGCTTCATGAATAAACCTATTTTGATTTTCCCGGCCGGTATGCCTCGTGCCCTTGATTACTTGCAAAAATGCTTGCGAGAAGGGCGAGATGTCATTGGTGCATCGTCTCTGGGATATGACCCATCGCGGGAAAAATATCCTACATGGATGCACCTGCCATACGTTACAGACCCATCATTTGATGAAGCGCTGGTACAGGCAGTAGAAGAATTTAATATAGGCGAAATTTACACACCCAATATCGTGGTTTGGAACCATTTGAGTCAAACGCTGGGTAAATTGGCGTCAAGAGTTGTATTAGCCAATGCCTCTCCGGTAGATGAAGCCCTAAGCGGGTATCGTTTGGCATTAACCAGAGCACGCTACCTTGCAGCCAATCAACTTCCTATAGCATCTGAGATTACACCACAGACATTGCCTTCTGATGTCGAAGTAGCTGCCTTGAGTCGTTATGCGGACTTGATTCCCGGGATGTGTGACGACGATAAGTTCCACGCACTGCTTGAAATTGCGCGATATTCAGTGAAGGGAGACATCGTTGAAATAGGTAGCTGGTGGGGAAAATCCGCATTTATCTTGGCCAGATTGGCACGGTGTTTTGATATTGGAAAGCTATTGTGTGTTGATCCTTGGGCGAATGAACATCTGATTCAGGGCGAGAAAATGGTCGATAGCGGTTCTGCGCAAGTCTCCGCTGATGAGGCGTTTGCTGTGTTCCAGATTGGGCTACTCCCATTTAATGCCAATCACATAAATTACTTGCGCATGCCTTCCGTGGATGGAGCTAAGTGCTATAGAGACAACCGATCAGTCAGCACAAAAGATTTTGGATATACAGAGTACAGCGGGAAAATATCAATTCTTCATATAGATGGGAACCATGTCTATGAAGCTGCAAAAGCCGATGTTGAAGCTTGGAAAGGATTTGTAGTTGACGGTGGATGGATCGTCGTTGACGACTATATCTGGCCTTACGGCGATGGGCCGCGAAAAGTAGGAGATGAGTTGTTGGAGGATAACCGGTCGAAAATTTCGACTGCGTTTGTCATGGGGACAGCTTTATTTATTCAACTGGCATCACAGAGCCAACAAATAGATTACGAAAAGCTCAGCAAGAGTTGCTCATAAAATTTTCAAATGAAGCAGAGCGGGAGCAAATGGATGTTTGGAATATCAGGCTCGCCAATAAATAGGCTGCTGTTCAATAGATATGTCAATCGAGGTGGCCGTAAACTGCTCCGCGCTTCCCGTTCGTCCTATCAAAAATTGAAACTGACTGCAATGAACAGGTTGTGGTTAGCGGGCGTGCCAGATTTTGACCGATTGCTAAAAAGAGTAACAATTGGGTCACCTGTTAATTCAGATGACCTTTTACCCTATTTGTGCATGAATTCCAAACAGGATCGATTATGGGTTAACTACAGCTTGGCTGTCGCATTTCATAAAGCTGGTAACAATAAACAGGCACTGGTATTTATCCAGCGTGTCTGGAATTTTTCTGGGCAGGATGAAAGATATCTTCAGTTGTTTGCTGCTATCCACGTCGCTGTCGACGACATGGCCTCGATCAGAGGCGCCTATAAGGCTCTTGGAATCAAAAGTGCTGCCAGCAATGATGTCTGTAGGGCACTTGATTGGTTCAACGCTTGGCAATATGTCTATGCCACATACAAAAAATCCGATGAGTATCACTATGATTTTGAGGTGCTAGACTGTATCTCAAAGCTGGCTCAGCCACAGACCCTACCTTTTCAAAAACCAAGCCAGCATAACATTGGAAAAATACGCTTGGCCTATCTAATGTTCGGGATGAGAGAATTAAACTCCGTCATCGTTAAAATCAGTTTGGCATTTGCCAAGTTTCACGATGCTTCCAAATATGACGTAACCTTTTTTGTTCCCGATCAGGCAACATTGGTTCTTGAACGAAAAGAGGCTGCTGAAAATATTAAAAAAATAGAAAGTTATGGCTGGAGAGTTGTATTGGCACCCGATTCATTTTCTGAAGTTAAAAGCCTGCATGGGTTTGCCAAGTCTATTTATGAGGCACGCCCTGATATCCTGATTACAAACGCCGCCTTGGCAGATATGCGACATTTCTATATTACAGCGCTTAAGCCTGCGCCATTAGTCGTTGGTTTATGCCAGGGGCCACCCCCACAATATATTGCACCGAGTTTTGACTGGAGCATTTCATGGTCTAAACACCCGATGATGGATTGCCCTACCCATTGCACTCTGGTGCACGGCTCGGTGGAATTACCTGAACGAAGGGTTAGCACAGAAGAGGCCAAAGCTAGCTTCGGAATTCCTCTAAATAGGCTTGTAATTATGAGTTGCGGTCGGCATTTTAAGTTTCAGGATCAAGATATGTGGATTGCTATATTGGAAATTTTAAAAGCACATCCCAATGTCTACTATGTTGTAGTCGGACTCGAAGCAATACCGAAATTTCTTGAGCAACTTCTTGCGCCAGACTTAGTTGGCCGCGTGAAAATAATAGAACGAGTGAAGGATTTTGTTTCGGTGCTGAGCATGGCGGATGTTGTTGTAGACACATATCCTTCAGGCGGGGGCGTGACAGTACTGGACGCCATGGCGATAGGGGTCCCTGTAGTTGCATTTAAGAATAACTATATGAGAGAGTTTTCCCAGACAGACTGGTCACCCGCCGAGGAATTTATGGGTGTTCCAGAGTTACTGGTTGACCGGGGTAATTTCACCCAATTGGGCAAGCTGCTGGCAAGATTACTGACAGATCATGAGTACAGAACTGAGATGTCAAGGAGGTGCAGGGAACGCATACACGAAACATCCGGCGATCCAGCACAAATGGTGCGGGATTGTGAAGCAGTGTACTTGAATGTGATAAAGCTGAACGCTTCAAATCTGGAAGAACGTGATAATGCTTTTTAATAATATCTGCACCTCTTTGCATGTTATGGCATGCAAGCCATGTCTTTAAAACGCAACATCCTTTCTGGCTACGCTGGCCAGATATATGTGACAGCAATTAGCATTCTCATGGTTCCCATGTATATAAAGTATATGGGGGCTGAGGCCTATGGGCTGGTGGGATTTTTTATTATGCTGCAGGCGTGGTTCCAACTGCTTGATGTAGGGCTGACACCCACCATGTCGCGTGAAACTTCCCGATACAGGGGCGGTGCTATCGATGCGCAGAGTTTGTGCAATCTCTTGCGGGCGTTGGAAGTGATTTTTATCCTGGTGGCTATTTTAGGGGCAGCCGCAATAATCGCAGGCGCTGACAGAATCGGCAGCCAATGGCTCAAGGTGCAGTTGTTGCCTCAGGACGAAGTTCGGCACACTATCATGCTTATGGCTGTAATTATCTCTCTTCGATGGATAAGCAGTTTGTATCGTGGCGTAATTAGCGGATTTGAGCGCCTGGTTTGGTTGAATGGGTTCAATATTGCTATTGCCACAGCACGTTTTGTGTTTGTAATTCCTCTCTTTATTTTTGTGGGTACAAGCCCCCCCCATTTTTTTACTTATCAACTGGTCATTGCTGTATTTGAGCTTGGGATGCTGGTGGTGCAGACTTACCGCTTGCTCCCAAGGCAAGACATAAAAAGATCAATATTTTTGCAATGGCAGCCATTACGCGGAGTGCTCAAGTTTTCACTCGGTGTCGCGTTTAGCGGTTCGGTATGGGTTCTGGTAACGCAGACTGACAAACTGATACTTTCCAATCTGCTTCAATTAACCGACTACGCATATTTCACGCTGGCCGTGTTGGTATCCGGAGGGATTCTGGCTATCAGTGCGCCCATAAGCGGAGCGCTGATGCCACGAATGGCCAAGCTGAATGCCGAGGGAGATGAAGCAGGATTGATACGCATATACCGGAGTGCCACTCAGTTGGTGGGCATGGCCGCAGTCCCGGTATCGCTTGTGCTGGCATGCTTTCCAGAGCAAGTGCTATGGGCGTGGACAGGTGACGTTACCGTGGCTAGCAAAGCAGCGCCAGTGCTTACTCTTTATGCCATCGGGAACGGGCTGCTTGTGCTGGCGGCATTTCCTTATTACTTGCAATTCGCCAAAGGGGATCTGAGGCTGCACTTGATTGGATGCGCACTGTTCGTGGCAATATTTATTCCACTCCTAGTCTGGGCGGCAAATGCTTACGGCATGGTTGGTGCTGGATATGCGTGGATAATCGCCAATTTACTGCCCTTTGTCGCATGGCTTCCTATTGTGCACAGAAAATTCGTTAAGGGATTGCACACAAAATGGCTAATGACAGATGTGTTACCGATCATATTAGTGCCAGTGATTTTTGCATTTGGCTTAAAAAGCCAGATGGAATGGCCAGCATCAAGAATCATGGTTTCGCTCGAACTCGTTGCAGTAGGATTTGCGTTATGTATTGCTTCAGCAGTTAGTTCTTCATGGTTCAGGAATGAGATAACAAGCGGTAAATGGCGAGCTTCTTTTTCTCTGGATTAAATTGATATTTGTTGCCCAATATCTTGCTATGGCTCGACACATCAGCAGAGGAGATGGCGATTTACCAAGATGAATCATGAACCAAATTATTTCAATATCACGCCCATTGGTAAGCATCATCATTCCCACATACAATCGCGCAAGCTATGTATGCGAGACTATTGATAGCATTCTGGCGCAGGATTATCCCGAAAAAGAGATACTTGTCATTGATGATGGTTCAAAAGACAACACGGCTTCCGTTTTAAAGCAATACGGCAAAAAAATCAGCTACTTTTATCATCCGAACCAAGGTGAAGCTGTTACGGTCAATCGGGGTTGGGGTATGGCCAAGGGCAAGTATGCCGCCATCGTCAGCTCGGATGATCCGGTACGTCCCGGTTGGCTTACTGCATGTGTTGATTTTATGGAAAAAACGCCTACTGCTCTTGTCGGCTATCCTGACTGGATCATGATTGATGACACGGGGGATGAGATGAATAAAGTCGTGGTGTTCGATTACTCCCTGGAAAAACTATTGGGATGGTGGCAATGCTTACCCGGACCTGGGGCGCTGATTCGCCGCGAAGATTTGCTTGATATAAATAATTTGCGTGAGCCGACCTGTCGATATGTGTCCGATATGGAAACGTGGACGCGGTTATCGTTGCGGGGGGATTTTTCTCGCATACCTGGGTTTTGGGCTACCTGGCGTTGCCACGGGGGTGCGACAACAGTTGCAGCCTCGGCCGAGGCACGCGCAATGGAGGTTATAAATTTTGCTGAACGATTTTTTGCACGAAATGATTTACCCGACCATGTGCTGGGATTACGTGCAATAGGGCTGAGCCGCGTATATGCGGTGGCAAGCCGTATTGTTCTTCCCGTTGCGCCAATAAAGGCTTGGCGTTATTACCGGCATTCTTTGAAATTGTGCCCTGATGAGCCAGCGGGACTACCCTCGCATTTGCAGCGGCGCGGCTTTGTCCAGGATGCATTTTCTGGGCTGTTACGCCGTTGGTCAAAGAATAAGCAATGAAGCCCTTAATCTAGTGATCCACACATGGCTTGAGTTATAGATACAATAATCGCCGAGATAAAGGCAATAGGGTGTGCACAATGAGAATCATGGTATTGGGTGCGACTGGAATGTTGGGCAATGCGATGGTTCGTGTGCTCAGTGAAAAAGCAAGTTGGGAGGTGTTTGGCACTGTCCGCTCAGGGGGGGCAAGCCATTTCTTTTCCGACAAAATCGCCAAGAGGCTTGTGACAGGGGTTGATGTTGAAAACCCAGATGCGTTGGCTAAGGCCTTCGTCAAAGTTCGCCCTGATGTTGTCATTAATTGTGTTGGCTTAATAAAGCAGTTGGCTGGTGCAGAAGATCCTTTGCAGGCCATTCCTATCAACACACTTTTACCGCATAGGTTGGCTGGGCTTTGCGATCTTTCCGGCGCGCGCTTAGTGCATATGAGCACAGATTGTGTCTTTGCGGGGGATCGAGGAAGCTACCGTGAAGAGGATCTATCAGATGCAAAAGACACTTACGGTAAATCCAAATTCTTGGGTGAAGTAAGTTATCCCCATACGATCACATTGCGCACATCGATTATTGGACATGAGTTACAAAGCACGCATGGACTGATTGACTGGTTTTTATCGCAACAGCAACAGTGCCAAGGTTTTACTCGCGCTATTTTTTCAGGGTTGCCAACGGTCGTTTTGGCGCAGATTATTCGCGACACCGTTATTCCCCGCTCCGAGCTTTCTGGTTTATTCCACATCGCCTCAAAACCAATTTCCAAATATGATTTATTGAACTTGGTTGCCACAGTCTATGGCAAATCGATTGAGATCATCCCTGATGATGCGTTAGTGCTTGACCGTTCGTTAAATGCCGACCGATTTTACACAGCCACAGGCTTTGTTGCCCCTGAATGGCCCGAGTTAATAAAGACCATGCACAGATATTATCAATCCGCGAATAAAAGAGATTAGATTATGTTCAAAGACAAGGTATTAATGATTACCGGAGGAACAGGTTCTTTTGGGAACACAGTCCTCAAGCGCTTTCTATCAACACCTGTGCGCGAAATTCGCATATTCAGCCGTGATGAGAAAAAACAGGAGGAAATGCGAATAGCGTTGAATAACGACAAGCTGAAGTTTTATATTGGCGATATTCGTGACCATGACAGTATCCATCAGGCAATGAAGGGCGTGGATTACGTGTTTCATGCGGCTGCATTGAAACAGGTGCCTTCATGTGAATTTTATCCCATGGAAGCGGTGCGTACAAACGTGCTTGGCACAGAAAACATGATGTCGGCGGCAATTGCCAGCGGGGTTAAACGTGTGGTGGTGCTTAGCACCGATAAGGCGGTATACCCCATCAACGCAATGGGCATGTCCAAGGCCATGATGGAAAAATTGATGGTTGCCAAGGCTCGCATGCAAAATGAAGGGGAGACGGTGTTTTGTGCGACACGTTATGGCAATGTTATGGCATCACGCGGGTCGGTTATCCCGCTCTTCATTTCACAGCTTAAAGAAGGCAAGCCGCTCACAGTAACAGACCCAAACATGACGCGTTTTTTGATGTCCCTGGAAGATTCGGTTGATTTGGTGCTGTATGCCTACGAACATGGCAAGCAGGGCGATATTTTTGTACAAAAAGCCCCGGCTTCTACCGTGGCAGATTTGGCGCAAGCACTTAAGGAGCTTTTTGCCAAGGCCAATCCAATCCAGGTGATTGGTACTCGACATGGTGAAAAATTGTATGAATCTCTCTTGTCGCGAGAAGAGATGGCGCGTGCGGAAGACAGAGGTGGTTATTATCGAATCCCGGCAGACAATAGAGACCTCAACTACGCAAAATTTTTTAGTGACGGGGAGGTGAAGGTTGCGCATTTTGATGATTACACATCGCACAACACCGAACGTCTGGATGTTGAGCGAATCAAAACGCTACTCTTGAAATTGGATTTCATACAGGAGCAGTTACATGCTTAAAGTGATGACGATTGTCGGGACGCGCCCTGAGCTAATCAAAATGAGCCGGGTCATTGCTGAATTCGACCAACATACACAACATGTTTTGGTTCATACCGGGCAAAACTACGATTACGAGCTCAATCAGGTTTTTTTCGAAGATCTGAGCATTCGCAAGCCGGATCATTTTCTTGATGCCGTGGGGGATAACGCAGCGCAAACCATTGCTCATGTAATCATGAAGGCTGATGCGGTGTTGGAAAAAGAGCAGCCGGATGCGGTCATGCTATATGGCGATACCAATTCGTGCCTGGCGGTGGTAGCAGCGAAACGTCGGAAAATCCCGGTATTTCACTTGGAGGCGGGAAATCGCTGTTTCGATCAGCGTGTTCCCGAGGAATTAAATCGCAAGGTGTTGGATCACCTTAGTGACATCAACTTGGTACTTACCGAGCATGCACGCCGCTACCTGATTGCAGAGGGCATTCACCCCGAAACAATCATCAAAACCGGTTCGCACATGCGCGAGGTGCTCGATTATTACCTGCCTCGAATTAATCAGTCTGATGTATTGCAGCGCATGGGCCTGCAGGCGGGGAAATTTTTTATAGTCAGCGCGCACCGTGAAGAAAATGTGGATACGCCAGCTAATTTGCTTGATCTGGTTGAGACGCTTAATGCGCTGGCGACAACTTATGACTTACCTGTTGTGGTTTCGACACATCCCCGCACTAGAAAAAGTCTCGATGCACTTAAGCTGGATGAGCTGGATAGCCGAATTCACTTCGTCAAACCCTTTGGTTTTTGCGATTACATCAAGCTGCAGATGGATGCACTTTGCGTTGTGTCCGATAGCGGCACGATTACCGAAGAAGCTTCTTTGCTCAACTTGCCGGCAGTCACTATACGTAATGCACACGAACGCCCTGAAGGCATGGATGTGGGTACGCTAATTATGAGTGGTCTCAAAAAGGATCGTGTGCTTGACGCAGTGAGCGTGATAATCGCACAACACTCTAAAGAGAATCGCGTTATGCAGATGGTGAAAGATTATGAAGCCGGTCCCGTATCTAAACAGGTGCTGCGGGTGGTGTTGAGTTATACAGATTACGTAAATCGTACAGTTTGGTCGAAATCAACTTGACATACTATTTGATGGTGCTTAAAAGGATAGTAAATCCAAAAGTGGATAAAAATTACCCACAGATTTCTTCGGCGATGCATGCTTAATAAGCTCCGCTACTTTTTCAAAATAATAATGGAGTAAAACGGAAATGGATCGCACGGAAGTTAGGCAACTCGTATATCGATTTCTTCGCAGAACTTACTTGCTTGGGCTTGTTGATTTCTTGTTTTTTGTTAAAGCAGTGGTTAAGGAGGTACCCTCGAATAGAAAATTTAAAAAAACCCATCCTAGCGCAAAAGTTCCTCCATATAGCATTATGTTTGATGCATTACATGTGTGCACATACGAAGGTTACTATGAAAGTGGATTAATGGAAGCTGATCTTTTGGTTAAAGCTTTCCGAAAGTACAAGCCGGAAGAGGAGCTTGTCATAGCTGAATGGGGATGTGGCCCAGCAAGAATTATTCAGCACTTAAAGAAATACGATACCAATATAAAAAAGGTAATCGGAACTGACTACAATCCGGAAACCATTAAATGGTGTCAAAATTCATTTGATGATATTGAGTTTTATCTTAACGGATTGGCCCCACCTCTCCCTCTTCAATCGCATTCAATTGACATCGTTTATGCCATTTCAGTTTTCACACACCTGTCTGAGCCAATGCATCACGCATGGGTTGGAGAGCTTCTAAGAGTATTGAAACCTGGTGGTTTGTTGTTAATTACCGTCCATGGAGAGGAAAAGATCAAGAATTTGCTTCCCGATGAGCTGAGTATATTTAATTCAGGAAATCTTGTAGTTAGAGAGAATGTGGCAGAGGGGAAAAAACATTTCCTCGCTTATCAATCAGAAAATTTTGTCCGTAATAAGTTACTTTTCCAGTTTTCAAAAGTGGAACGTTTAGAAGGGCAGGGAATGCATCAGGATGTTTGGATTGCTATAGCTCCAGCAGGTTAACCCCGATAAATATTGAGCTGATATGAGCAATTTAACCCAAAGTAGTTCGTACACGTCCTTCATCAAAGAATACACATGCAGTATGTTTTGACCTTAAAATTAATGCAAATTATTTTCAAATGACAGCTCCTGTCAGTGTGGTAATTCCGTGTTTCCGCTGTGCCACGACCATAGGCCGCGCTGTTGCATCAATTGCCCAACAGACCCAAAAACCTGCCGAAGTGATTCTGGTAGATGATGCCAGTGGCGATGAAACTTGGTCGTCTTTGCAGAAGCTTGCGCAGAAGTATCCTGAGTGGATAAAGGTATTGCAGTTGAATGAGAATAAGGGAGCAGCAAGTACACGCAACCGTGGGTGGGAAGCAGCAAGCCAACCTTATATCGCTTTTCTCGATGCCGATGATGCCTGGCATCCAAGGAAAATCGAGATTCAGTACGCCTACATGAAGGCACATCCGGAGGTTGCGCTGTGCGGCCACTCGCATCGCCTGCTTTGGCAAAAAGACGCCCTTCCTGATTGGGAAGTGCTTCAACCTGCAGAACAGCACATTTATAAATGGAAGATGTTGCTATCTAATCCCTTTGTGACGCCCTCTGTAATGTTGCGGCGCGATATAGAACAACGCTTTGTCGAAAGGCAGCGTTATATGGAAGATCACATGCTGTGGTTGAAAATTATTTGTGGCGGTGGACGTATCGTAAAGCTTTCGACGGAATTAGCGGCAATTTATAAAAGGCCTTTCGGCATTACCGGTTTGAGCGCGCAATTTGTGAATATGGAGCGCAGCGATCTGGGAAATTATTTGCGACTTTACCGCGCTAACTGTATTGGCGCACCCTTACTAGGGGTACTGAGCATCTATTCCCTACTCAAGTACTTGCGTAGATTATTGATTTATTGGGGTTACCTTCGATGGAGGAAATAGAGAAGGCACGTGTAATAGAAATTTCTATTTCTGTTGTCAGCCATGTACAAATTCTTCTGATTGAGAATCTGCTGAATGACATTAACGAACACTGCCGAGCTTCATCACTCGAGCTGATTCTCACCCTTAACCTAGATGAGACGTTGCCATTCGCTGTAGACGACTTTTTCTTCCCGGTAAGAGTTGTCCGTAATGCAGTACCGCAGGGATTTGCCGCCAACCATAATCAGGCCTTTACACATGCAAGAGGACGGTATTTTTGTGTAGTTAACCCGGACATCCGCTTGTTTAGCAATCCGTTCCATTCATTGCTTGCATGCCTGAAGGATTCATCTGCCGGAGTGTCGGCGCCGCTGGTGCTGAATGAGGACGGCAAGATGGAAGACAGTGCGCGTCGTTTTCCCACCCCATTTAAAATATTGTGTAAGGCGCTTGGCTGGTGTAAGGGGGGGGACTATATTGTGAGGGACATGCATACGCCAATCTATCCAGACTGGGTAGGCGGGATGTTCATGCTATTCCCGCGCAACGTCTTCGAGCGACTGGGAGGGTTCGATCAGCGCTATTTCCTTTACTACGAAGACGTGGATTTGTGTGCCAGGCTGAGACTGCTGGGTTATGAGGTGGTGGTCTGTCCGCAGGCCTCTGTTGCCCATCACGCGCAGCGTAGCAGTCACCGTAGTTTCAGGTACTTGCGCTGGCATTTTGAAAGCATGATGCGGTTTTTTCTTTCACCTGCCTACTGGCGATTTTGGTTCCGAAAATAAATTGTAAAAGGGGCAATATGTTAAAGCGAGTTGTAGCTAATTTAATGGTGCCGGTTGCGGACTTAGTGCTTGCTCCTCTCGTACTCATTGCTGCTGTGTTAATGAAGGCTGTGAGGCGGCTCGGTATCTGGCGTATGCCGATCAGCAAGGTCATCTTCTGTAGTGTAGGGGTTTACCCGATTCGAGATCATTATTATGAGCCGGTGTACAACTACAAAAAGAGATTGCGACATTCATTGCGTGATGAGCGCAAGTTGCCTGGTATTGATCTTAATGAAACAGGGCAACTGGCTTGGCTTGAGCAGTTTGATTACGCTGACGAGCTTGCACGAATTCCGCTGCACCCATCTCCCGACTGGCAGTTCTATTACAAAAACCCGAATTTTTCAGAAGGTGACGCAGAATGCCTCTATAGTATGGTCCGTTTGAAAAAACCAAAGCGGATCATCGAGATTGGCAGCGGCTTTTCCACAATGATGGCGTGCGAAGCCATAAAGCAGAACGGGTGCGAAGACGCCGCCTACAATTGCCAGCATATCTGTGTTGAGCCTTATGAGATGGAATGGCTGGATACCGTGGGTGGCATAGAGGTGATTCGTCAAAAAATAGAGGAAACTGATATCAGCTTGTTTCGGCAGCTTGAGGCAGACGATATCCTGTTCATCGATTCCTCGCACGTGATTCGTCCGCAGGGCGATGTGTTGACGGAATACCTGGAGATTCTGCCCATTCTCAAGCCGGGTGTGCTAATTCATATCCACGATATCTTTACGCCATATGATTACCTCGACCATTGGTTTATTGATGAAATAAAGCTATGGAACGAGCAGTATTTGCTGGAAGCATTTCTGTCATGCAATCCTCAGTTCGAGGTAGTACTGGCGTTGAATTTTCTGAGCCACAGACATCCAGCCAAGTTGGCGGAGAAGCTTCCGATGTTGCGTGGACAAGTTGAACAGATTGAACCACGGTCTTTCTGGATTCGGAAAGTTGCTTGATTGTGACCACTAACTTGCCTGGAACAACCGCGGAAGTTGTGCCACCGGACTTGAGATTACGGCAGAACAACTTTGACCTGTTGCGATTCCTGTTTGCTTTTGTGGTGTTGCTGGTTCATGCGCATGTATTATCCGGAGCTGAAGAGCTTTCGGTTCTAAGCAAGCTCCTTTCTTCCGAGATCGCCGTCAAATCATTCTTTGTGGTCAGTGGATTTCTAATTTTCATGAGCTATGAAAATTCGCGCGATACTCGAGGCTACTTTGTAAAAAGAATTAAGCGCATCTACCCCGCTTATTTTTTTATCGTAATGGCCTGTGCCTTGCTGGGTGTTATTTTTAGTGCATATACCTGGGACGAATATTTTTCTTTACCGGTTCTGAAGTATGTCGCAGCAAACTTGTTGTTCCTCAATTTTCTGCAACCAAATCTACCCGGGCTGTTTGAAGGCAATTCACTGCAGGCGGTGAATGGTGCTCTGTGGACCTTGAAGATTGAGGCCATGTTCTACCTGTTGGTACCATTGGCGGTCATGGCTTTTCGCAAGCTTGGACGAATACCGGTGCTGGTTACGCTATACATCTGCTCGGTGGCCTACTCCGTGGTCATAGGAGAGCTGGCCGCTAGAACCGGATCAGGCATTTATCTTGAATTGCAGCGCCAGCTTCCCGGGCAACTTGCCTTCTTTATTGCCGGTGCGGCGGGTTATTACTACTTTCAATACCTGACCAGATATGCAACATGGATCTTGCTTGCTGCACTTGCGGCATTTGCCTGCCAGGCATGGCTGCCCTGGGTTGCCGTCCAGCCAGTAGCTCTGGGTGTACTGGTCGTGTACTTTGCCTGTGTTATTCCCTGTCTTGGTAATTTTGGCAAGTATGGCGACTTTTCTTACGGAATATACATCGTCCATTTCCCGATATTGCAGGTATTGATTGTCTACGGATTCTTCAGCAAATTTCCATGGGTTGCGCTTGTTGCGACCAGCTTACTGGTTATAGCAGTGGCATTTCTGTTCTGGCATTTCATAGAAAAGCCTTTCCTGCGCAAATCATCTCACTATGTGGCAGTCAATCATGGATAGATTGTGATGAGATTTCTAGTTACAGGGGCTAATGGTTTTGTCGGACGACCGCTCTGTGCCAAATTGCTGCGGCGAGGGCAATCCGTTTGTGCAGCGGTGCGCTCTGCAGGCACGCAGGTCGAAAATATCGAAGTGGTACAGGTCGGCTTAATTAATGGCAAGACAGATTGGACTGACGCACTGCGCGATATAGACGTGGTAATTCACCTTGCTGCCCGAGTTCATGTCATGCATGACAATACAGACGACCCATTGGCCGAATTCCGTCGCGTCAATACGGTTGGAACGGAGTGCTTGGCGCGCAGCGCGGCAGCCAGTGGCGTTAAACGCTTAGTCTACGTCAGCTCCATCAAAGTGAATGGCGAAGAAACGCCCGATGGGCAAAGCTACTCCGAGCAGGATGTGCCAGCGCCACAGGATCCTTATGGTATCTCCAAGTGGGAGGCGGAGCAGGCACTGCATCGGGTGGTGCAAGAAACCGGGCTGGAAGTGGTTATCGTGCGCCCTACATTGGTTTACGGGCCGGGTGTTAAGGGCAATTTTACGCAGATGATGCGTGCCGTCGCACACGGCATTCCGCTGCCGTTCGCCGCGTCGCACAACCAGCGCGATTTGATTTATGTGGGTAATCTGGTTGATGCGCTGATTGCTTGTGCAACACATCCGGCTGCAGCAGGGCAGACCTATCTGGTGAGCGATGGCGAGTTTATTTCTACGCCTGATTTATTACGATGTTTGGCAGATGAAATGGGTGTCCCATCCCGCGTATTTCCATTTCCTGCCGCTTTGCTGAAACTTGCGGGAAAACTTACCGGCAAGTCGGCGCAGATAGAACGCCTGCTTGGATCGTTGCGGGTGGATAGTGGTAAAATTCGCCGTGAATTGGGCTGGCAGCCGCCCTATACTCTGGAACAGGGGCTGCATGCTACAGTGGTTGCATTCGCCGCTAATCATTTTAAGACCATTAAAAAATCATGATTCTAGTAACCGGCAGCGCGGGCTTCATCGGCGCGAATTTTGTACTGGATTGGCTGGCTGAACATGACGAGCCGGTCATCAGTCTCGACAAGCTGACCTATGCGGGCAATCTGGAGAATCTCGCTTCCCTAAAGAGCGATCCGCGTCATGTCTTTGTGCATGGCGATATCGGCGATAAGGAACTGGTGGCAAAACTTCTGGCGCAACATCGACCGCGCGCCGTCATCAACTTCGCGGCAGAAAGCCACGTGGATCGCTCCATCCATGGCCCGGAAGATTTCATCCAGACCAATATCGTCGGTACCTTTCATCTGCTGGAGGCGGTGCGTGCCCACTGGTCTGGTCTGGTTATCGACGAGAAAAGCAGCTTCCGCTTCCTGCATGTTTCCACCGATGAAGTGTACGGATCACTTGCCAAGGATGACCCAGCCTTCAGCGAGACCCACCGCTACGAGCCGAACAGTCCCTATTCCGCCAGCAAGGCTGCCAGTGACCATCTGGTGCGCGCCTACCATCACACCTACGGTTTGCCGGTGCTCACCACCAATTGCTCCAACAATTACGGGCCGTATCATTTTCCGGAAAAGTTGATCCCGCTGATGATCGTCAACGCCCTCGCCGGCAAGCCTTTGCCGGTATACGGTGACGGCCAGCAAATCCGCGACTGGCTTTACGTCAGGGATCACTGCGCCGCGATCCGCTGCGTGCTGGCAAAAGGCAGATTGGGAGAGGTCTATAACATCGGTGGCTGGAACGAAAAAGCCAACCTCGATATCGTGCATACCGTTTGCACCCTGCTTGACGAATTCCGTCCCAAAACAGATGGCAAGTCTTACCGCGAACAGATCACTTTCGTGACTGACCGTCCCGGCCACGACCGCCGCTACGCGATTGACGCAGGCAAAATCGAGCGCGAACTGGGCTGGAAACCAGCCGAGACGTTCGAGACCGGCATCCGCAAAACTGTGCAGTGGTACCTCGATAACCAGGAGTGGGTGCGTAACGTGCAGTCCGGCGCATACCGGCAGTGGGTCGAGAAAAACTACGCGGGGCGGAGTTGATGAAAATCCTGCTGTTCGGCAAGAATGGGCAGGTCGGCTGGGAGCTGCAGCGCAGTCTGGCGCCATTGGGCGAGCTGATCGCGCTGGATGCGGATAGCCCGGAAATGTGCGGCGATTTCACCGATCCGGACGGTATCGCCCGAACGGTTCATGCCGTTGTTCCGGATGTGATCGTCAATGCGGCCGCACATACTGCGGTGGACAAAGCCGAGAGTGAGCCGGAACTGGCGCGCACCATCAACGCGTTGGCACCTGCAGTGCTGGCGCGCGAAGCCAAACTTTGTAATGCCTGGCTGATTCACTACTCCACCGACTATGTGTTCGACGGGAGTGGCGACAAGCCATGGCGGGAAACGGACCCAACCGGGCCGTTGAGCGTATACGGTACGACCAAGCTGGAGGGCGAACAACTAATTCAACAAACCGGTTGCAAACATCTCATGTTTCGCACCAGTTGGGTGTACGGCGCGCGCGGCGGCAACTTTGCCAAAACCATGCTGAGGCTGGCGCAGGAGCGCGACAGCCTCAGCGTCATCGATGACCAGATCGGCGCCCCCACCGGCGCGGACTTGCTGGCCGACGTGACCGCCCATGCAATCCGCACTGCGCGGCAGCGGCCGGAACTGTCCGGGCTGTATCACCTGGTTGCGGCAGGTGCAGCCTCATGGTACGAATATGCAGGATTTGTTCTCGACTATGCGCAGCGCGCAAAGATTTCGCTCAAAGTTGCGCCGGACGCGATCAAGGCAGTGCCAACCAGCGCCTTTCCGACTCCCGCCAAACGCCCACATAATTCGCGATTGGACACCGCGAAGCTGCAAAGTGTTTTTGGCTTAACCTTGCCTGTATGGCAAACTGGCGTGACCAGAATGCTGGCCGAGATACTGGTGAGTGGTAAGTAGTCTCTTGTCAGTTGAATGATGTCAAAAAATGACAAGAATGTAACCCGTAGCGGACGTCATTGCGAGCGAAGCGCGGCAATCCAGTTAATTAAAAATGCCTTTATGAATAGAAGCATCTGGATTGCCACGTCGCTGCGCTCCTCGCAATGACCGTCTTTTTGGTTCCATGAGGTGGGAGAATGGGGAAACCGCATAAACAATTGGAGGCTTGGAAGATCGCTATGCAATTGGCAGCGATGCTCGACTTTATTAGACTGACCACGACGCCTTCGAATTGGCTAACAGCACCGAGAAGTTATTAACCGGCTTGCACAAGAAATGGAACAACCAATGACACACTCCCCACTCCCCACTCCCCACTCCCCACTCCCCAGGAAAGGCATCATTCTCGCCGGCGGCTCCGGCACGCGCCTGCATCCTGTCACGCTGGCGGTTTCCAAACAACTCCTGCCGGTTTACGACAAGCCGATGATTTATTACCCGCTGACCACGCTGATGCTGGCGGAAATACGTGATGTATTGATCATCTCGACACCGCAGGACACCCCGCGTTTTGAGCAATTGCTGGGCGACGGCAGTTCATGGGGAATGAATCTGCGCTATGCCGTGCAGCCTTCGCCGGATGGTCTGGCGCAGGCTTTCATCATCGGGCGGGATTTCATCGGTAAAGATCCAACTGCATTGGTGTTGGGCGACAACATTTTCTACGGACATTCTTTGCATCAGCAACTGGAAAGCGCGACTCGGCGTACCGAAGGAGCGTCGGTGTTTGCCTATCATGTGCGCGACCCGGAACGCTACGGAGTGGTGGAGTTCGATGCAAGCGGACGCGCCGTTTCGCTGGAAGAAAAACCGGCGCAGCCCAAGTCCAGTTATGCCGTCACCGGCCTGTATTTTTACGATAATGAAATTGTGGATATTGCGGCCGACCTCAAACCTTCTGCACGCGGCGAGTTGGAAATCACCGATGTCAATCGCATCTATCTGGAGCGCGGCAAATTGTCCGTTGAAATGATGGGGCGCGGCTACGCGTGGCTGGATACCGGCACGCATGAATCGATGCTCGAAGCCAGCCAGTTTATTCAGACCATCGAACATCGTCAGGGATTGAAGATTGCCTGCCCGGAAGAGATTGCCTATCACAAGGGATTCATTGATGCGGCGCAATTGGAGAAGCTTGCCGCGCCCCTGCTGAAAAGCGGTTACGGCAATTATCTGATGCAGGTGCTCAGGGAAAAAGGGGTGCCGGGATGAAAGTGATTCCAACCGCGATCCCGGATTTACGGATCATTGAGCCCAAGGTGTTTGGCGATGATCGCGGTTTTTTCTTCGAGAGTTTCAATCGGCACAAATTTGCCGAATTGGTCGGCCGTGATGTGGAGTTTGTCCAGGATAATCACTCGCGCTCGGCGCAGAATGTGCTGCGTGGCCTGCATTACCAGATACAGCACCCGCAGGCAAAATTGGTGCGCGTAATACAAGGAGCGGTACTCGATGTGGCGGTGGATATACGCAAATGCTCGCCGACCTTCGGCCAGTACGCCGCATTGGAGCTGTCTGCCGAGAACAAACGCATGCTGTGGATCCCGGAAGGCTTTGCCCACGGCTTTGTGGCTCTCTCGGGCACCGTAGAATTTTTGTACAAGACTACCGATTACTGGTACCCGGAATATGAACGCTGCATCCGCTGGGATGATCCAACCCTGGCGATTGACTGGAAGTTGGCGGCTGAACCCGTGCTTTCTGCCAAGGATGCGCAAGGGAAGCTGCTCGCAGAAGCCGAGGTATTTGCCTGATTCGATAGTTTTGCACGGCAGTGCGCCGTGACTATACCAAGAACTTGTCCGTAACTAACCGCAGGTGCGGATTTGTCCGCACGGAATAGCGCAAAATGGGCGATTAAAATCGTCCCTATATGCGACTATTAAGATGGAATTGGAATAACCCTTTAATTTTTTGCAGTATTCAGCTCATTGACAGTGCGAGCCGTGATGCAATATCATCATGATGCTTTGATGTATTGGAGGATTTATGCGTACAACAATTGATATTGAAGATGATGTTCTTGCGGCCGCCAAGGAATTGGCACGATTGCAAAACGTGTCTGCCGGACAGGTCGTTTCCCGGTTGGTAAGGCAGGCTTTGGCCGGTCCGCAGAACGCGGCGAAGCCGGCACAGCAGACTGAAAAGGCAAATATTGGTTTTCGGCCTTTTCCGTCACGCGGTGTGATGGTGACGGATGAGCAGGTAAACTTACTGCGCGACCAAGAGGGCGTGTAATGCGCGCGTTGCTTGATGTGAATGTGCTCATCGCATTATTGGATGAAGCGCATATCCATCATGCTCAAGCGATGCTCTGGTTTGAGCGGAACATTCAGCATGGTTGGGCAACTTGCCCGATCACGCAGAACGGTTGCATACGCATCATGTCGCAGCCTGGCTACCCCGGTGCGCTGCATGCTGCAGTGGTAGCGGAGCGTCTGGCAGAGGCAGCAGACAATTCAGACCACGCATTTTGGCCTGATGATGTCAACTTGCTGAAGGAAGGCTGCCTGGATTGGTCGCGGATACTGGGCCACCGTCAAGTAACTGATGCATATTTGCTGGCCTTGGCGATGCGGCATCAAGGTCGCCTGGTAACGCTGGACCGGCGCATTTCTCTTGGGGCGGTGACGGATGCCAAGCCGGAGAGCTTGGTGATTATTTCCGATTTACCTTGAATATATTGACTTGTAACAGGGCGGTCTGGCAGTCATGTCAGTACGCGTTAAAGCAAACCACCGTTGGTGCCGAACCCGTCGAAGCCCATGAATCCGTACACATTTCGACAAGCTCAATGCGAACGAATTCATGGATAAAGTGTGCCAACTAAACAACAACCGGCTGAGGCCGATGGTTTGAACATTGTGATGGACAATTAATAAGTTCAGTAAATGGTAAATAAAAATAAGCCTCCGATTTCCGCCGACGTGGTATGGCATCACGCCACGGTGACGCGCGCGCGGCGTGAAGCGCAGAACGGGCCCATTATCTGGTTTACCGGTTTGTCCGGGGCCGGCAAATCAACCCTGGCACATGTTGTGGAAGAGCATCTGCATCAGATGGGGTGCGGGACGTTTGTGCTGGATGGCGACAATGTGCGCCATGGCCTGTGCGGGGATCTTGGATTTTCCGAAGCCGACCGTGTGGAAAATATCCGCCGTGTCGGCGAGGTCGCCAAACTGTTCATGGAAGCGGGTGTGATCGTGCTGACAGCTTTCATTTCGCCATTTCGCGAGGATCGCAACAAGGCGCGCGCCATGGTGCAACCGGGAGAGTTTGTCGAGATTTATTGCCAATGCCCGGTAGACGTGTGTGAACAGCGCGACACAAAGGGGCTGTACAAAAAAGCGCGCGCCGGCGTGATCGGCCAGTTCACCGGGATATCGTCGCCTTATGAGGCGCCGGACACGCCGGAACTGGTGATGAATACTTCGGAGAGAAAACTGCACGATTGCGTGCAGCAGGTGGCGGCAGAAGTGCTGCTGTTTACCGAGGCGCAGCGCAGGTAAGGTTTACGGTCCTGCGCCGCTTCCGCGCTCAATGGACCGGTGTGAAACTGACACGCTCATAATCGAAGCCGCGCTCCACGCTCATTACCATTTTTACATTCTGTTTTTCGGCGTTCTGGTGTAACACTTGCACGACACGCCCCGGTTGAAACCAGTCGCGCGGAATAATCAGACTGGCGGGAATTCTCAGCGCCGAAACGGCTTGCAGAAGAAAGGCGGGAACATATTTGTCCGATACGGTCAGATTTACGCCGGTCGCGCGGATGCTGACCGGCTCGGCAGTACCCGGCAGATAGCGCACGCCGATTTGTAATTGTCCGGTGCGCGTTACGTTCGTCCATGCTGTTGATCCCAGCATGAAGGTTTCCGCATCGCCGGGGCGCAAGGCTATCAGTTGATTATGGCTCAGGCGCACGCCTGACGGATCCTCGCGCGTAAGCCGCGCACCCAGGATGCTCTCGTTTTCAAAATTCCAGGTTTCCAACGGAAACCCCATATCAATCAGCTCGCTTGCATGCGCATTCTGCAGCACCCTGCCGAAGGTTTCGATTTGCTTGCGTGCGACGTTTCCCAGAGTGTTGTCGCGGCCGGGCTGTTTGAACGGTTTGCCGGCCAGGTGGGTGTAGATTCCTTCTATCTTGCAGCAAAGCTGGGCATGAAGCGCTGCCGGGCGTCGTTCGCCGAAACGTGCGTTGTGATTCTCGCACCAGCACTGGTGCAAAAAGGTAAGCAATTCGATACATTCGCTACTGTTGCAGTGATCGCACAGATTTGCCTGCTGCGGCGTTTGCCCCTGTTGCAGCAGGATAGTCGTTACGCGCAGCAATTTGGAGAGCGGAACCATCGCCAGATAACGCATGCTGCCGCTGTGCGTGACTTGCCTGGCAGGCCGCAAGCCTTGCTCGCTGGTCAGGTCTATCGCAAGCGGTTGCGCGTCTCCCTTGCTGACGGTGTAGCTGTTCTCCACGGCAATCGTGCTGCTCCACTTCGCCAGCCAGCCATCCAGCAGTTTCAGTTGCGCGCGCGAAAGCTCTGCGGGGCGCGCATGGCAGGCGAGCAGGATTTTTGCGTAGATGCTGCGGCAACTGCTGTGTGGATGCTTGCCGTTCAGCGGGTCGTGGACTTCTGTTGTCTGCAGATTCTGTTGTTCGGCAAAGGCATACAGTTCATTCAGCTGACGCCACAGTTTCGGGTCAAATTCATAGCCGGTACGCAAATGTTCGAAGATTTCCAGCCCGCTGTATAGCAGACAGCGCTGGCACAGCAACGCGTCATGTTTTGCGAGTTGTTTGTCACCGGCCATGTAGCCCTGCAGGCAACGCTGATAACCCAGCACCATGGCCTGCCAGAGTTGCACGATGGCGACGAATACCAGCAACTCATTCTTGTCCAGCGGCAATGCTTTTGCGATGAGTTTTTTGGCGTAATCATCCTGAACATAGCCGACCGTTTCGCGCAACAGTTCCAGCGTATTCAGCCGCTCCAGACCGCGCATCGGATAGCGGTTGAATTCGTTGATCTGGGTAAGCAACAGGCTGTGCGCCAGTTGCAGGTTGGTCAGTTGCAGTTGCCCAAGCCATTGCGCACAGCCCGCCACATCCTTGAAAAGCGGATTGGCTCGGTCATCAGTCGGTTCGAGCGGAAGAGTCAGCATGTTTCGTTTAGCCTCGGAACGATACTTTCCACGGGGTGCAAGTTCAAGTCAGGCGGTGACTATAACAGCACACGTTCTATGCCGCCGTGATTGGCATTATGCACATAATCTTCCAGCCAGTTTTCACCAAGCAGATGCCGGGCCATTTCGATGACGACATAGTCCGAGGTGGTGCCACTGTCATCGTTGTAACGCGACAAACCCTGATGACAGGCGGGGCAGGAGGTGAGGATTTTGATTTCCCCGGCAAAGCCGTCGGCACGCAGCGCAGCGGCGCCTTTGCGCATTTCTTCCTCCTTGCGGAAGCGCACCTGGGTCGCAATATGCGGTTGCGACACGCCGAAGCTGCCGGATTCGCCGCAGCACCGGTCATTGAGCGGCACATCCATCCCCATCAACTCGCTCACCACTTTGAGTGGCTGGTAGGTTTTCATCGGTGAATGACACGGGTCGTGGAACATGTAGCGCGCCCCGGTGGGTGACTCCAGTTTCACTCCTTTTTCAAGCAGGTATTCGTGGATGTCGAGCAGGCGGCAGCCGGGAAAAATTTTCTCGAACTGGTATTTCAGCAACTGATCCATGCACGTGCCGCACGACACAATCACGGTCTTGATGTCGAGGTAATTCAGCGTGTTTGCCACGCGATGGAACAGCACGCGATTGTCCGTGGTGATCTGGTTGGCCTTGCCGGCTTGCCCCACGGCATTCTGCGGATAGCCACAGCACAGGTAGCCGGGCGGCAGTACGGTAATCGCGCCGATTTCATACAGCATCGCCTGCGTCGCCAGCCCCACCTGGCCGAACAGCCGTTCCGAGCCGCAGCCCGGGAAATAAAATACCGCCTCGGAATCCTCGCTCAATTTATGCGGGTTGCGGATGATCGGCACGATGCTGGCATCCTCGATGTCGAGCAGGGCGCGCGAGGTCTTCTTGGGCAGGTTACCCGGCATCGGCTTGTTGATGAAGTGGATCACCTGCGCGCGGGCGGGCGGAAAAAGCAGTGGTGCGCCGCCGACGGTGGCAGGCGGGTGTTTGATCTGCGAATTGAACAAGCCAAAATGTCTGGCGACCTGATAGCCGATGCGCTGCGCCCGGTAACCCCACTCGATCATCAGCTTGCGGGCCAGCTTGATGGCGGTCGGGTCGGTGACATTGAGGAACATCATCGAAGCGGCGGTTATCGGGTTGAATTTTTTCTTGCCCTGCTTGCGCAGGAGATTACGCATCGCGACCGATACATCGCCGAAGTCGATATCCACCGGGCAGGGGTTCTTGCACTTGTGGCATATCGTGCAGTGATCGGCGACATCGCCGAATTCGGCAAAATGCTGGATGGAGATGCCGCGCCGTGTTTGCTCCTCATACAGGAACGCCTCGATCAGCAGCGAGGTGGCGAGGATTTTGTTGCGCGGCGAATACAGCAGGTTGGCGCGCGGCACGTGGGTGCTGCACACCGGTTTGCATTTGCCGCAACGCAGACAGTCTTTGATCGAGTCGGCAATCCCGCCCAGTTCGCTTTTTTCCAGGATCAGGCTTTCCAGCTCCATCAGGTTGAAGCTGGGCGTGTAGGCACGTTTCAGGTTGCTGCCTTTGAGCAGCTTGCCCTTGTTGAAGCGTCCTTCCGGATCGATGCGTTGCTTGTAATCGGTAAATGCGGCGAGCTCCTGCGGTTCGAGATAATCGAATTTGGTGATGCCGATACCGTGTTCGCCGGAGATCACCCCGCCCAGATTTTTTGCCAGGCGCATGATGCGATCCACTGCCGCATAGGCCTGTTGCAGCATTTCGTAGTCGTCCGAGTTCACCGGGATATTGGTATGCACGTTGCCGTCGCCGGCATGCATGTGCAGCGCGACGAATACCCGGCTCTTCAGCACATTCTGATGGATGGTGTTGCACTGGTCGAGAATCGGCTGGTAAGTGGCGCCGCTGAATATATGGCGCAGCGGTTCGCGCACTTCGCGCTTCCACGAGGCGCGCAGCAGGTGGCGTTGTAGTGATTCGAAAACCGTAACCCCTCCCAGCCTCCCCTTATCAGGGGAGGAGTCCGGTTTTCCACCAGGCAAAGGGGGGAGGGGGATAGCTTCACGGTAGGCGTCCGGTAGTTGGTCCGGCTTCCCCCCTGACAAGGGGGGATTGAGGGGGGTTTGTGCGAACGGGCAATTCGCCAGCGGCGCATCCAGATTGTCCAGCAGCCACTGCCAGCGCGTGCGCACTTCGGCAAGTAATCGCTGCGCCGCCTGGGGGCGATGATTGAGCAATTCGGTATCACCAAGCTGCGCATCGTCCTGGTAATGCAGCGGCAGTTCACCGGTGAAAAACTCATCCAGCGCATCGAGTAATTTGAGCTTGTTTTGCAGTGACAGCTCGATGTTGATGCGTTCGATACCGTCGCAGTAATCGCCCATGCGCGGCAGCGGAATCACCACGTCCTCGTTGATTTTGAAGGCATTGGTGTGCCTGGCGATTGCGGCGGTGCGCGCACGATCCAGCCAGAATTTCTTGCGCGCTTCGGCGGATACCGCAATGAAGCCCTCACCGCTGCGCAGGTTGGCGAGGCGCACGATTTCCGAAGCGGCTTGCGCCACAGCGTTTTCGTCGTCACCCACGACATCGGCAACCAGCACCATCTTTGGGCGGGTGCCGCGTTTGGCTTTGGTCGCGTAGCCCACCGCCTTGAGGTAGCGCTCGTCGAGATGCTCCAGACCCGCCAGCAACACCACACTCTTCCCTCCCCCTTGCAGGGGGAGGGTTAGGGAGGGGGTGGAAGATTCAGGATTCACGCCACTTTTACCCCCATCCCAGCCTTCCCCCTGCAAGGGGGAAGGGGTAGCACGGTTGTCGAATAGTGCAGTGATCTCGACGATGGCAGGCACCGCCTCGCGCACCTGGCCGAAAAATTCCAGACACACGGTACGGGTGTGTGCGTGGGCGCGGTGCAGGATGAAGCGTGCCGAGGTGATGATGCCGTCGCAGCCTTCCTTCTGGATGCCGGGCAGCCCGGACAGGAATTTGTCGGTAACATCCTTGCCCAGCCCGGCCTTGCGGAAGGCACCGCCCGGAATATTCAGAATTTCCGGCTCACCATGCGGCGTCGTGCCGTCGAGTTCGAAGCGGCTGATACGGAAAGTTGCGGTCTCTGTGTCGTGGATCTTGCCGAGGTTGTGATTGATGCGCTCAACCTCCATCCACAAACCGTCCGGCGTGACCATGCGCCATGAGGCGAGATTGTCCAGCGCGGTGCCCCACAGCACCGCTTTTTTGCCGCCCGCGTTCATCGATACATTGCCGCCGATGCACGATGCATCCGCCGAGGTCGGATCGACCGCGAACACCAGCTGGTTGGCCTCCGCCGCTTCCATCACACGCCGCGTCACCACGCCCGCACCGCAACGAATGGTGGCATACGACTCGCTTAAACCGGGCAGCACCAGATGTTCCACTGCCGAGAATGTGTCCAGTTTTTCGGTATTGATCACCGCAGAATATTTGTCCAGCGGTATGGCGCCGCCGGTGTAGCCGGTGCCGCCGCCGCGCGGGATGATGGTCAACTTGAGAGAAATGCAGGCACGCACCAGCGGCGCGACTTCGGCCTCGGTGTCGGGGTGCAGCACCACGAACGGATATTCCACACGCCAGTCGGTCGCATCGGTCACATGCGAGACGCGCGCCAGACCATCGAACTGGATATTGTCGCGGCGCGTGATGCGACCCAGCACACGCAGTACACGTTTGCGTAATTGCAGGGTCTGTTCGAATTCGGCGGCAAATTGATCGACCGCCACCACGGCAAGTTCGAGCAGGCGTTTTACTGCCTGATTATTCTGGCGGCGTGCCTCGATGGCGTTCAGGCGGTGACGCAGCGCGCCGATCAGTGCCTCGCGGCGTTTGCGGTTGGCGAGCAGATCATCCTGCAAATACGGGTTGCGCATCACCACCCAGATATCACCCAGCACTTCATACAGCATCTGCGCGGAACGCCCGGTGCGGCGTTCTTCGCGCAACGTGTTGATGATGTCCCAAGCCTCGTCGCCGAGAATGCGCAAGACAATCTCGCGATCAGAAAACGAGGTGTAGTTATAGGGAATTTCGCGCAAACGTGCCGTCATGGTGTTCCTTTTGCAAGGTACGTATTTTACCCGAATGCGGTGCGCTCACAATGTCCGGATATGCTACGCTAACCCGGCATGCAAAAGTGGCATGCGGCGGGCCGGGTTCTTTTCAAAAGAATTCGCCAGGACAATTCGACACGGTATTTTTAACTTTGTATACGCAAACCAAACCAGCATGACCGGCCCGGCAGACCCCGGCAAAACTGTGCCGCATGCATCACCGGAAAACGTGTGGTGCCGCTTTCGTGTGAAGACTGGTATTGAATGACAGAAATGAACGAAGTTATCAGTCCTCAAGCGCGCACCGGATCCGCAGCATGCTGGCATAACCTGACGGCACAGGAAGCATTGAACGCGCTGGCTGCGGATCACGCCGGGCTGTCGCCGGACGAAGCGGTGCGGCGCGCACAGAAATATGGCTTGAATCGTTTGCCCGCCGCTGCGCGCAATAGCTTGCTGAAGCGTTTTGTGCGCCAGTTTCACAACCTGCTGATCTACGTATTGCTGGCTTCCGCGCTGATCACCGCGCTGCTCAATCATTGGGTGGATTGCGGTGTGATTATCGGCGTGGTGCTGATTAACGCCATCATTGGCGTTATTCAGGAGGGCAAGGCGGAGCGCGCGCTGGACGCCATTCGCAACCTGCTGTCGCCGAACGCCACGGTGCTGCGTGACGGGCAACGGCGTGAAATTCCGGCACAGCACCTGGTGGTTGGCGACATCGTGCTGCTGGCATCCGGCGACAAGGTGCCCGCTGATTTGCGCCTGATCGAGACGCGCCAGCTGCGCGTCGAGGAAGCCGTATTGACCGGCGAGTCCGGGGCGGTGGAAAAGAATGTGGCTGCCGTGGATGCGCATGCCGTAATCGGCGACCGGCGCTGTATGGCTTATTCCGGCACGCTGGTGGTGTACGGGCAGGCGCACGGCGTGGTGGTCGCCACTGGCGCAGCGACAGAAATCGGCCGTATCAGCGGTTTGATTGCCGCCGTGACCAGCCTGGAAACGCCACTGTTGCGCCAGATGACGCGCTTCGGCCAGCAACTGACCGTTGTTATCCTGCTGCTGACCGCGCTGACTTTTTCCTTCGGTGTATGGGTGCGCGGCTATGGCTGGTCGGACATGTTCTTTGCCGCCGTCGGGTTGGCGGTCGCCGCCATACCCGAAGGGCTGCCCGCAATTATGACCATCACGCTGGCTATCGGCGTACAGCGTATGGCGCGACGCAACGCCATCATCCGCCGCCTTCCGGCAGTGGAGACGCTCGGCTCGGTGACGGTGATCTGTTCGGACAAGACCGGCACGCTTACCAAAAACGAGATGACCGTGCAGCGCCTGATCGCCGCCGAACGGGTGTTCGAAATTAGCGGCAGCGGTTACGCACCGCACGGCGAATTTTTGATCGGCGGGCACGAAGTGTTCGCGGAAGATTATCCCGAGCTGGCCGAACTGGGGCGCGCCGCATTGCTGTGCAATGATGCGGAACTACGCCGTATCGATAACGCATGGGTGCTGGAAGGCGACCCTACCGAAGGCGCGCTGCTGACACTGGCGCTAAAAGCCGGGCTGGATGCGACTATTGAGCGCGAGGCGTTGCGCCGTATCGACCTCATTCCGTTCGAATCACAGCACCGTTTCATGGCTACTTTGCATCATGATCTGGAGGGGCACAGTTTCATTTTTCTCAAGGGTGCACCCGAGCAGGTTATGGAAATGTGTGACGCAGAATATGTGGGCGGCAAACACCGGCCGTTGTGCCACGCCCGGTGGCAGCAGGCGATACAGGACGCCGCGCAGCAGGGCTTCCGGCTACTCGCAATAGCGACACGTTCTGCTGCAAACGAACAGCGCAGTCTCGGACTTGCCGACCTGCACGGCGGCTTTGCGTTGCTGGGTATTTTTGCCATCGCCGACCCGCCACGCGAGGAAGCGATCCGCGCCGTGGCACACTGTCGTGCAGCCGGCATCCGGGTAAAAATGATTACCGGCGATTACCTCGATACCGCCTGTGCTATTGGCGCACGCTTCGGCCTGACGGCGGACGGCGCGCTGACCGGTGCTGAAATCGAGCAGATGGATATGGCCGCGTTGCGCGTTGCGGTAGCCGGAGCCGATATTTTTGCCCGCGCCAGTCCGGAACATAAACTCAGTCTGGTGCAGGCATTGCAGGCCAATGGCGAAGTGGTGGCGATGACCGGCGACGGCGTGAACGATGCACCCGCATTGAAGCGCGCCGATGTCGGTATCGCAATGGGGCGCAACGGCACCGAGGCCGCCAAGGAAGCCGCCGGGATGGTGCTGGCCGATGACAACTTCGCCTCGATCAGTGCGGCGGTGGAAGAAGGGCGTACCGTCTATGACAACCTGAAGAAATCCATCGTGTTCATCCTGCCTACCAGCGGCGGCGAAGCAATGGTCATTGTCGCGGCGATCCTGCTCGGCGTTACGCTGCCAATCACACCGGCACAGATCTTGTGGATAAACACGGTCACTACCGTCACACTGGCGCTGGCACTGGCCTTCGAGCCCCCCGAGGCGGGTGTGATGCGCCGCCCGCCGCGCGACCCGGCGGAGCCGTTGCTCAGCCGGTTTCTGCTGTGGCGTGTATTTTTTGTGGCCTGTCTGATGGTGGCCGGTGCGCTGGGTTTTTTTCTCTGGGAGCAGGCGCGTGGCGCAAGTCTCGGGGCTGCGCGCACGGCGGTGGTAAATGCGCTGGTGGCGGGCGAAATTTTTTACCTGTTTAATTGCCGCTTCCTGTTTGCACCCTCGTTTGGGCTGCGCGGTTTCACCGGTTCGCACCCGATATTTATCGCCATTGTCTCAGTCGTATCGCTGCAGGTGCTGTTCACCTACGCGCCGTTGTTTCAGCAATTGTTTGGCACGGTGGCGCTGGATATCGCCACGTGGGGGCATATTGCATTGTTTGGCGCGCTGCTGTTCGCTGCGGTAGAGTTGGAAAAGATGTGGTTGCGGCGGTACGCTGACCACCGGCCGCCCAAGTGAGTTTATGCGGCGCTCATCCCGGCGTGGGCGTATGCACCTATAGAAGCGTTGCGAAAAATGCGACTAAGTTTGCGGGCGGGTTTGTGGTTGAAATTGTGTAACTGGCCGCATTGGGCAGAGTTTCCCCGGCCCGCTGACGGTAAGCGTGTCCGCCAAGTGTCCTATCCCTTGTGCAGCCATTCTTCCGCCTGCTGCAATGCTTCCTGCAGGCCGAGCAATACCAGCACATCGCCCGCCTGCAACAGCATATCTTCGCTCGGCTGCGCCCCGCGCACGCCACGGCGGCGCAATGCGTTGACTTCGACGTTCAAGGCATCCAGATTCACTTCGTGTAATTGTTTGCCCACTGCGACGGAGTCTTTTTTGAGTAGTACGCTGAGAAAACGCGGCTGCATATTTTCCGTCGCTTCACCCGCTTCACTGGGCATGGTGCGCAGATAACCGCTGAATACCGCATAACGGCGCGCACGGCTTTCCTGAACCCGGCGGATCACGCGGTTGAGCGGCACACCCGCCATCAGCAAAGTCTGCGAGGCGAGCATCACGCTGCCTTCCAGCACTTCTGCAACCACTTCCGCCGCACCGGCTTCTTTCAGAGTTTCCACGTAGGTGTCGTCATTGGCGCGTACCACCACCGGCAAATCGGGGCGCAGCTCCTTGACATGACGCAGGATTTCCAACGCGGAATGTTTGTCCTTGTAGGTAACAACCAGTGTTTTGGCGCGCATCAATCCGGCGGCCATCAACACTTCGCGCTTGGCGGCATCGCCGTATACCACGCTTTTTTTTGCGGCGGCAGCCTCATGTACACGGCGTGAATCCAGGTCCAGCGCAATGAAACTCAACTGCTCATCTTCCAGAAAACTTGCCAGTTTCTGGCCGCTGCGCCCATAGCCGCACAGGATGACATGCCCGCTGCTGGCCATGCTCTGAATGGCGATCTGGTGCACCTGCATGGCGCGGCTGTTCCATTCGGCAGCGGAAAACCGTCGCGCGATGGCCTCACCGTACTGGATCATGAACGGCGCCACCAGCATGGATAGCAGCATCGCCGCCAGCACAATTTGCATCGTCGTGGTGCTGAGCAAATGCGAGCCATCCGCCAGCGTCAGCAGCACAAAACCAAACTCACCGGCTTGCGCCAGGCCGATTGCACTGCGCAACGCCACTCCCCAATCTCCTTCGAAGGCGCGCGCCAGCAATGCCACGACCAAAGCCTTGGCCAGGATCAGTCCGGCCAGCACCAGCAGTATCCAGCCGAATTCCGCTACCACGCTGCCGAGGCTGAGCTTCATGCCGATGGTGACGAAGAACAGGCCGAGCAACACGTCGCGGAACGGCTTGATATCTTCTTCCACCTGATAGCGGTATTCGGTTTCGGAAATCAGCATGCCGGCGACAAAGGCACCCAGCGCCAGCGATAATCCCGCCAGCTCGGTGAAATAGGACAGACCCAGCGTGATGAGCAACACGTTGAGCATGAACAGTTCGGAGGATTTTTGCCGCGCCACGACATGAAACCAGGGGCGCATAGCACGTTGCCCGAACACCAGTAATATCAGCAATACCACCGCCGCCTTGAGCGTGGCATAGGCCAGTGTGGCAGAAAGATCTTCTGTGCTGATCGCCAGAGCCGGAATGATAATCAGCAGCGGCACGACCGCAATGTCCTGAAACAGCAGCACGCCCATCATTTGCTGCCCATAGGGTAAATTCAGCTCGGCGCGCTCGACCAGCATCTTGCTGACGATCGCGGTGGAAGACATCGCCAGTACGCCGCCCAATGCCAGACCGGTTTGCCAACCCAAACCAAACAACGTAACCACTGCCATCACCAGCAGCAAGGTCACCACCACCTGTGCACCGCCCAGACCGAACACCGTATATTTCATCGCTTTCAGGCGCGCCAGACTGAATTCCAGGCCGATGCTGAACATCAGAAACACCACACCGAACTCGGCAAGATGCTGGGTTCCCGCCGTATCGGGAATCCACGCCAGCGCGTGCGGCCCGATCAGGATGCCGACGATGAGATAACCCAGCATCACCGGCAAATGCAGGATGCGGCACAGCACCACCACGATCACGGCGGTGGCGAGCAGAATGAGAACGAGTGAGAGCGAGCTATCCATCTGGCGGGATTATTTTTACAGCCTTGATAATGCCGCACTGAAGCGCGCTTTGCAAAGCTCCCTTTGCATCAGGGCGATTTATTTATCCGGGCAGATCAGGAAATGACAGGGGTGCTGCGCTGCGCCCTTGCATGAAAATCGAAGCAACTCCCCCTTGGCAAAGAGGGGGAGTTGTAAGGAGATGGCGCCGCCGACGTGCCTTTATAGGCCGGCGTCAGCCCGCAGAGCTGCCGCCTTATCTGTTGCTTCCCAGGTGAATTCCGGTTCTTCGCGGCCGAAGTGGCCGTAGGAGGCGGTTTTTTCATAGATTGGGCGCAGCAAATCGAGCATTTGCACGATACCTTTCGGGCGCAGGTCAAAATGCTTCTTGACCAGTTCCGAAATTTTTTCGTCGGATACTTTGCCGGTACCGTAGGTGGTGACCCAGACGCTGGTGGGTTGCGCCACGCCGATTGCGTAGGAAAGCTGGATCAGGCATTTGCTGGCCAGTCCGGCGGCAACGATATTTTTGGCGACATAACGACCGGCGTAGGCGGCGGAGCGGTCCACCTTGGACGGGTCCTTGCCGGAGAATGCGCCGCCACCGTGCGGGGCCGCGCCGCCGTACGTGTCGACGATGATCTTGCGTCCGGTCAGGCCGCAGTCGCCCTGCGGGCCGCCGACGACGAAGCGTCCGGTCGGATTGACCAGATATTTGATTTCGCCCTTGATGAGTTCCTTGGGCAGGATCGGCTTGATGATTTCCTCGATGACCGCTTCGCGGATTTGCGGCAATGTTATTTCCGGCGCGTGCTGGGTCGAGATCACCACGGTGTCGATGGAGTGCGGCTTGCCGTCGACATAGCGGACGGTCACCTGCGATTTGGCGTCGGGGCGCAGCCAGTTCAGGCGGCCGTCGCGACGTAATTGTGACTGGCGTTCCACCAGACGGTGCGCCAGATGAATCGGCAGCGGCATCAGCACGTCGGTTTCGTCGCAGGCATAGCCGAACATCAGCCCCTGGTCGCCCGCGCCCTGGCCCATGTCGTCGTCATAGGCCTTGTTCACGCCCTGCGCGATATCCGGGCTCTGCTTGTCGTAGGCCACCAGCACCGCGCAGCCCTTGTAATCGATACCGTAGTCGGAGTTGTCGTAGCCGATACGTTTGATGGCGTCGCGCGCCACATTGATATAGTCGACGGTAGCGGCGGTAGTAATTTCACCGGCCAGCACGACCAGACCGGTATTGCACAGCGTTTCGGCAGCGATGCGCGAATGCTTGTCCTGCGCCAGAATGGCATCGACGATAGCGTCGGAAATTTGGTCGGACACCTTGTCGGGATGGCCTTCGGATACGGATTCGGATGTAAACAGATATTCGTTCATGATTCCCCGGACAGTTTATGAATAAATAAAAAGGCGCGCATTGTACCAATTCCCGTCAAACTTGGTAGCATTGCCAACTCATGGCCGCCTTTATCTTCAAGTCTATTTTCCGTCTGCTTGCCTTGTTGCCGTTGCGTGCACTGCACGGTTTTGGCGCTTTGCTCGGGCGGTTGACCTACGTGCTCTCCGCGCAATATGCCGCGCGCACCCGCGAAAACCTGCGCCGTTCGGGATTGGCGGCTGACGAAAATCAATACCGTGAGGTGTTGTCCGCGACCATCGCCGAAGCGGGCAAGGGCATCGCCGAACTGGCATGGATCTGGGGACGGCCTTATGACGAAGTGCTGGATGCGGTACGCGAATGTGCCGGGCTGGAGCACATCATCGCGGCTCAGGAGCGTGGCAAGGGCATCATCTTCCTTACGCCGCATCTGGGCTGTTTTGAAATCTCCGCGCTATATGCCGCGCGGCGCGTGCCGATCACCGTGCTGTATCGCCCGCCCAAACTCGGCTGGCTGGAAGGCGTGATGCGCGGCGGCCGCGAGCGCGGCCAGGCAAAGCTCGCAAAGGCCGATGTCAGCGGCGTGCGCCTGTTGTACAAGGCGCTCAAGCGTGGCGAAGCCATTGGCCTGTTGCCCGACCAGGTACCCAGCAAGGGCGAGGGCGAATGGACGGATTTTTTCGGCCGCCCCGCCTACACCATGACGCTGGCCGGCCGTCTTGCGCAAAGCAGCGGCGCCACGGTGCTGATTGCCTACTCGGAACGCCTGCCGCACGGAGCGGGTTTTGTGATCCACGTCGAACCGTTACTGCTGGATTTTGCCGCGCCTGTGTCGCCACAGATCAACGCGGCGCTGGAGCGCACGATACGCGCCTGTCCGGCGCAATACCTGTGGAGCTACAATCGCTACAAGATTCCACGCGGCGTGCAACCACCCGCAACCAACTCATAACAAGCATGATAACCAGAACCGGTATTTTTCTGATGTGGCTGCTGCATTTTTTGCCGCTACCGCTATTGGCCTGGGCAGGCAATGCGCTGGGCATGCTGCTCTATGTGCTGAGCGCGGAGCGGCGCAGGGTGGCCGCCATCAACCTGCGCCTGTGCTTCCCTGAGCTTGCGGAGGGTGAGCGCAAGGTGCTGGCAAGGAAAAATTTCCAGGCTTTCGCACGCAGTTTTCTGGAGCGCGGCATCCTGTGGTGGAGCAGTGCGGAACGTATCCAGCGCCTGATCCGGGTGGTGGGACTGGAACACCTCAAGGCGGTACAGGATGGTCCGGTGATCGTGCTCGCGCCGCACTTTGTCGCGCTGGATGTCGGTGGCTCGTGGATGACCCAGTACGTCAATCTGGTCAGCATTTATTCCAACCAGAAAAACCCGCTGTTCCACAAAATGCTGCTGCACGGGCGTTCGCGCTTTGGCAAACAGAAACTGTATGCGCGCCAGGATGGTTTGCGTCCGGTGGTCAAGGCGCTACAGGACGGTTACCCTTTTTATTATCTGCCGGATCAGGATCTCGCCACCAAGGACGGCGTGTTTGTGCCGTTTTTCGGCATACCCGCCGCCACGCTGAATACGGTATCGCGCCTCGCGAAAATGACCGGTGCAAAAGTCGTGCCGTGTATCTCGCGTATCTTACCCGGTGCTGCCGGATATGAAGTGCGCTTCTATCCGGCGTGGGAGCATTATCCGACTGATGACCTCGTTGCCGATACGCGCCGTGTGAACGAGTTTATCGAACAGCGCGTGCGCGAAATGCCGGAGCAATATTTCTGGCTGCACAAACGTTTCAAGACGCGGCCCAGGGGTGAGAAGAAGCTGTATTGATCCCAGTGTCAGAGTAGATCACTCGACCGTGACCGACTTTGCAAGATTGCGCGGCTTGTGGTTCCGACCGCCCTGCGGGCTTAACTTGCTGCGCAAGTTAGTCTCCACCGCAAGCCGAAGAATCTCGCTGTTTGAAATTACTCTACAGTGACGGATTTTGCGAGGTTGCGCGGCTTGTCCACATCGGTGCCCTTTTGCAGCGCGACGTAATAGGCCAGTAGTTGCATCGGAATGGTATGCAGAATCGGACTCAGATATCCGGCGTGTTCCGGCATTTGCATGATGTGAATGCCGTCCGCCGCACGAATATGCGTATTGGCATCGGCGAATACATATAACTCGCCGCCGCGCGCTCGCACTTCCTGCAGATTGGATTTGAGTTTTTCCAGCAGCGCGTCATTCGGCGCGACCGAAATTACCGGCATGTCTTTGTCCACCAAAGCCAATGGGCCGTGCTTCAGCTCACCGGCGGGATAGGCTTCGGCGTGAATGTAGGAAATTTCCTTGAGCTTGAGCGCGCCTTCCAGCGCGATCGGATAATGCAGTCCGCGCCCGAGAAACAGCGCGTGCTGCTTGGTGGCAAACCGCTCGGCAAGTTTGGCGATCTGCGGTTCCAGATCCAGCACCTTTTGCACCGCGCTGGGCAGGTGGCGCAGCTCGTGCAGATATTGTTGCTCGCGTGGTGCGGTAAGACGTCCGCGTGATTTGGCCAACACCAGCGTCAACAGGAACAACGCGGCCAGTTGTGTGGTGAACGCCTTGGTCGAGGCCACACCGATCTCCGGCCCGGCGCGGGTCAGCAGGCGCAGCTTGCACAGGCGCACCAGTGCACTCTCCGGCACGTTGCAGATGGCCAGTGTATGGATGTGCCCCTGCGCTTTGGCATGACTCAGCGCGGCTTGCGTGTCGGCAGTTTCACCGGATTGCGAAATCACCACCACCAGCGTTTTTGGATTTGGCACGCTGCTGCGGTAGCGGTATTCGCTGGCGATTTCCGCAGTGCAGCGGATACCGGCAATTTCTTCCAGCCAGTAGCGCGCCACCATCCCGGCATGATGGCTGGTGCCGCAAGCCAGAATCAGGATGCTGTCGATGTCGGCGAAAGTTGCGGCCGCTTCCGCACCAAAAATGCCGGGAATCAGCGACTGGCTGTTGCACACCGATTCCAGCGTGTTCGCCAAGGCCTGCGGTTGCTCGTGAATTTCCTTCTGCATGTAATGGCGGTACTGGCCAAGCTCTACACTTTCGTTGCTCAGCTCGCTGGTCTGTACGGCGCGTTCGACAAGTGTTCCCCGCGCATCAAAAATCCGGTAGCCGGGTCGCTCCAGTTCGACCACATCGCCTTCTTCGAGATATACCACCTGGCGCGTCACCGGCAGCAGCGCGGAAACATCCGAGGCGACGAAATGCTCCCCGATGCCCACCCCGAGCAGTAACGGGCTGCCGCGCCGCGCGCAGATCAGCCGCTCCGGATCGTCTGCCGCGATCACCGCAATGGCGTAAGCACCCACCAGTTCGGTAAGCGCGGCCTGCGTTGCTACCAGTAACGAATTGCCGCGCGCGTAATGGCTGTGCACCAGATGCGCGATGACCTCGGTGTCGGTGTCCGAAGTGAATATATAACCCGCAGCGGTCAGCCGGGTGCGCAGTTCCTCGTAGTTCTCGATGATGCCGTTGTGCACCACGGCGATGTGATCGTTACTCAGGTGCGGATGCGCATTGCGCTCACTCGGCACGCCGTGTGTCGCCCAGCGTGTATGTGCGATACCGATCAGTCCCCGGGTTGCGGCACTTTTCTTGCCCAGTTCCGCGACGCGCCCGATGCTGCGTACCAGTTGCAATTGCCCGTTGTTTACCACGGCCAATCCGGCCGAGTCATAGCCGCGATACTCGAGGCGTTTCAGTCCTTCCAGCAGGATCGGTACGACATTGCGTTGCGCAACTGCGCCTACGATCCCACACATTTTTGAACCTCTGGGAAGTGGGAAGTGGAGAGCGGGGAGTGGGAAAAGCACTCAGTTATCATTTTTTATCTTTCATTGGCTTGATTGGGCATTGCTATTCTTAATGATGGTGGGTCGGATCAAGCGTAGCGATCCGACAATATGACCGTCACAAGAACGTCGGATCGCTACGCTTGATCCGACCTGCGTTTACTTTTTCTTCGTTGGGCGCTTCCATCCGTTGATGGTGGTTTGCCTGCTGCGTGACAGGGTGAGCTCGCCCGGCGGCGTGTCTTTGGTAATAGTCGAGCCGGCGCCGATGGTTGCACCCTTGCCCACCGTCACCGGTGCGATCAGTTGCGTGTCCGAGCCGATCAGCACGTCATCCCCGATGACGGTGCGGTGCTTGTTCACGCCGTCGTAATTGCAGGTAATGGTACCCGCGCCGATGTTCACCCGGCAGCCGATGCTGCTGTCGCCGATGTAGCTGAGGTGGTTGACCTTGCTGCCCTGCGCGATTTCACTGTTTTTGACCTCGACGAAATTACCGATATGCACCGCGTCGTGCAGTCTGGTGCCGGGACGCAAGCGCGCATATGGGCCGATGAGGCAATCAGCTCCCACTTCGCTGCTGTCGATCAGGCTGTAAGGCGCGATTTGTGTGCCTGCGGCAATGGTGGCATTCCGGATGATGCTGTAAGCACCCACTTGTACATTGTTGTCCAGCATCACGTCACCCTCGAAAATACAGCCGATGTCGATTGCGACATCGCGCCCGCAACTCAGCCTGCCGCGCACCTCGATGCGCTTCGGATCGGCCAGCGTCACGCCATGCGTCAGCAGGCGATTCGCCTCGACCTGTTGCCAGGTGCGCTCCAACACTGCCAGTTGCGCCTTGCTATTGATGCCGTGGATTTCCCATTCATGGGCGGGCTGTACGGTATGCACCGCAACACCCTGCCGCACCGCCATCGCGACAATATCGGTCAGGTAATATTCGCCCTGCGAATTGTTGTTTTGCAGATTGGCCAGCCACTCGCGCAGCTTGCCGGTCGGCGCCTGCAAGATGCCGGTGTTTACCTCGCAGATTTCGCGCTGTTCCGGCGTGGCATCTTTCTCTTCAACGATGCTGAGCACATCGCCCTGCGCGTTGCGCACAATGCGCCCATAGCCTGCCGGGTTATCCAGATTGACAGTGAGCAATATCAGGCCGTCGCCCGCCTGCTGCATCTGCTGCAGCGTGCTATGCTGGATCAGTGGCACGTCGCCGTACAGCACCAGCGTGCCGCTGGCGTCGCTCAGAAGCGGCATGGCCTGTTGCACGGCATGCCCGGTACCAAGCTGCGGGTCCTGCATGACGAACTTTGCCGGATAAGATTGCATCGCCAGCGGCACGGCCTTACCGCCATGCCCATACACCACGCAGATATGCTGTGGTTGGAGCGCCACCGCACAGTCCAGCACATGCTGAAGCAGCGGCCTGCCGGCCAGCGCATGCAACACCTTGGGCTTTTCGGAATACATGCGCGTGCCTTTGCCGGCTGCAAGGATGACGATATTCAACGGGCTCATATTCGGCTTTCTGAAGATGGCGGATTATAAACGCAAGCAGCTAGCTGCGGGGTGCCCGGGAATCGGGCTAGCGTAATTTACGCAGATCCGTTAAAACTGTGGCTGTTCCCGCAGCAACTCGGGCGGGGTCATTCGCGGCTTGCGTTACCTCTGCCTTTCCAGTAACTTGCCTACCTCGCTAGGGGTCTTCGCCGGCATTAGAACAGGGCGGAGTGAGAGACACCCTTTGAACCTGTGCGGATAATGCCGCAAAGGAAAGCATCTCTGAGGTGCTTCCTGAACTCTGGAGCACACTGAAATGAACGCCAATCCCCAATTTCTCGCCGAAGCCGCGCATGTCGATGCGGCCGCCGTAAAACCATTGCCGAATTCGCGCAAAATCTATGTCGAAGGCTCGCGTCCCGATATTCGTGTGCCGATGCGCGAAATCTCGCAGGCTGACACACCCGCCGGAATGGGCACAGAAAAAAATCCACCGATTTACGTGTATGACTGTTCCGGCCCGTATACCGATCCGGCGGCGAAGATCGATATCCGTTCCGGTCTGCCGGCACTGCGCGAAGGCTGGATCACCGAACGTGGCGACACCGAAGTACTGGCTAAGCTGTCATCCGATTACGGCCAGCAACGCCTGAATGATCCCGAGCTGACGCCACTGCGTTTCAATCTCAAGCGTGCGCCGCGCCGCGCCAAAGCGGGCATGAACATCACCCAGATGCACTACGCGCGCCAGGGCATCATCACGCCGGAGATGGAATACATTGCCATTCGCGAAAACCAGAAAATCGAGGGGCTTTCCGAACTGCTGAAGTCCCAGCACCGTGGTGAAAGCTTCGGTGCGAGCATCCCGAAAATCATCACACCGGAATTCGTGCGCGATGAAATTGCGCGCGGTCGTGCCATCATTCCCGCCAACATCAACCACCCCGAAGTCGAGCCGATGATCATCGGGCGCAATTTCCTGGTCAAGATCAACGCCAACATCGGCAACTCCGCATTGGGATCGAGTATTCAGGAAGAAGTCGAGAAGATGACCTGGGCGATCCGCTGGGGTGGCGACACCGTGATGGATCTGTCCACCGGCAAGCACATCCACGAAACACGCGAATGGATCATCCGCAACTCGCCGGTACCGATCGGCACCGTGCCAATCTATCAGGCACTGGAAAAGGTGAACGGCAAGGCCGAAGACCTGACCTGGGAAATATTCCGCGACACGCTGATCGAGCAGGCCGAGCAGGGCGTGGACTACTTCACCATCCATGCCGGCGTGCTGCTGCGCTATGTGCCGATGACCGCCAAGCGCATGACCGGAATCGTGTCGCGCGGCGGCTCCATCATGGCGAAATGGTGTCTCGCGCACCACAAGGAAAGTTTCCTCTATACCCACTTCGAGGAAACCTGCGAAATCATGAAGGCCTATGACGTGGCGTTTTCGTTAGGCGACGGCCTGCGCCCCGGCTCGATCTATGATGCCAATGACGAAGCGCAACTGGCTGAGCTCAAGACACTCGGTGAGCTCACGCAAGTGGCGTGGAAGCACGACGTGCAGACCATCATCGAAGGCCCCGGCCATGTGCCGATGCACATGATCAAGGAGAACATGGAGCTGCAACTCAAGTGGTGCCACGAAGCGCCGTTCTATACGCTCGGCCCGCTCACCATGGACATCGCGCCCGGCTACGATCACATTACCAGCGCCATCGGCGCGGCAATGATCGGCTGGTACGGCACTGCCATGCTGTGCTACGTCACGCCCAAGGAACATCTCGGCCTGCCGGACAAGGACGACGTGAAGGAAGGCATCATCACCTACAAGATTGCCGCCCACGCCGCCGATCTCGCCAAGGGCCACCCCGGCGCACAGGTGCGCGACAATGCGCTGAGCAAGGCGCGTTTCGAATTCCGCTGGGAAGACCAGTTCAACCTCGGCCTCGACCCGGACAAGGCACGTGAATTCCACGACGAAACCCTACCCAAGGAATCCGCAAAGGTCGCGCACTTCTGCTCGATGTGCGGCCCGAGCTTCTGCTCGATGAAAATCTCGCAGGACGTGCGCGATTTCGCCGCACAGCAGGGTGTGGACGAACAGACCGCGCTGGCCAAAGGTATGGAGCAGAAGGCGGAGGAGTTTGTGAAGCAGGGTGGGCAGTTGTATCGCAAGACCTGACGGTATGCAAGTGCATGGCATGGCAGGCCTGCTAGTGAGGCTTACGTGTGCGGGCTGGCGCAGTCTGATCTGCCGGTTTCATGGAGCAACCAATGCCTGCATGCGTTGCAGAATAATCGGCACCCTTGCCTGGTTGCCCGTGTCGCCGGGCAAATGGCCGGGCAGCGCTTCGATAAATCGTTCATCCGACATCAGGGTGGACAATCGAGCCTTGAGGTGATTTTTCAGTTGGCGCTCGCAGTTCAGTACCTCGGCAACAATCTCGGGCCTGCCATCCAATACCGCCACAATATCTTCCATATCGTGGCTCAATATATAGTCGCCTTGCCCCCTGCCATCAAATGCAGCAAGCTTGGTCGCCAGGAAATAGGGCGCTGAGACCATGTGTATCCTCCTGCCAGAAGGCAGCGTTACCAAAACGGCCGCGTCAAATGCCGGTTGGTACCACTCGTTACCAAAACCCAGAATCTCCGAATGGGTTGGCATCACATCCAGCAAAATGCCGCCAGCCTGCCAGCGGCATATGGGGGCGTCAGTACTTTGGTCTTCACTGAAACCAAGACCGCGCAGGCGCTTTGACAGGCGGTGATACTCCAGCAGCGAGGCCACCTCTGCAATCGCATCCACATCTTTTGTCGCCCGGATTGGCGGCGCCACCGTATCGGTGATCAGCAGGCCCGTGGCGCATCCGCCGAGAAAAACCATTTCATCCGCCAATGCGCCCAAGCGGGCGACTGCGCTCTCCATGATCTCCAGATTGGGATTGGCCGCCCTACGCATACTTCGCCAATCGATAGCCCAGCTCCTTGATTGCCAAAGCACGTTCACGCGCCCGGCCGCCGCGAATGGCATCCACCAGTGCCAGCAACTCATAGAGAGCCGGGTCCGAGCGTGCCGCCTGCGGAGCCAGCTTATACAGCGGCGAAAAAGCCACGCCCCACATCTCCCCTTCCGGGTCAGGCCAAACCGGCGGCAGTTCGTCAGAATCGGCAAAATGCCCGGACAGTGGCGAGGCGGCATAAGCCGTAGGAATGCCACGGGATGGGCGCCCGATTTCCGGCGCAAAGGCATACCTGAGCCCATGGACAATGAATTCCTCAAGATTCCGGATGTGCGGCGTGATCATGTCCTCTTTCTTGACCGCAAGCTGCGCAGCCAACGCGCGCCGCACCGCCGAATGGAGCTGCGACGGGCTCATGCCCAAGCTCACCGCCAGCCCGGAATAAGACCACGGCCGCTGGCCCAAGGCCACCAGCTTCAGCATTACCAGAATGTCCTGAGGTTTGAGTATCGCCATAATCCGCACCCGTGTTCTAAATTCTAGAATGCAGAATACCAGTAAAGAAACTCATGTCAAGCAGCATGGCGCGTGGAATAAACAAACGAGCCGCATTGCGGCTCGTTTTCGTTTGTGTCTGACTAACAGCGTAACCCGGTTAGTTCCTGACAAAATCAAGTAGCCGTTTGATGTCCCCGTTATCCGCCGCACGCAGTGCCTCAATGTAGCGAGCACGCGTTTCGCTCGCTTCGGTCAGTCTCTTGCTGCCCCAGCTAAACTTCGGCTGCCCGAGTTTCTGTATCAGCAAATCCGCCATCATCCGCGCATGTCGTCCATTGCCGTTGGGGAACGGATGGATCGCCACGAGGCGGTGGTGAAAACGTGCGGCAATTTCATCAGGCGTATAAGTTGCATGCTCGACCTGATAGCGAACATCGTTAAGCAGGTCGCGCAATTTAACGCCGACCTGCTGCCATTCCACACCGGTGTTTTTATCTGTCGTTCGGTAACTGCCCGCCCAACTCCAAGTCTCGCCAAACATCCGGTGATGCAATTGGCGCACGAACGCATCGTCGAGAATATCCTTGCGCTGCCGCAACGCCCATGCCTCACCCTGCGCGATGTTGAGTTGCTCCCACTCGTTAAGCTCGCCCTGCGTAACAATATGACCGGGAATCAGGCAGGCAAGCTCATCTGTATCCAGCGGCGTAGCGCCCGGCGGATATTCAAAAGTCACCGCCATAATCCTCGCCGTGACCCCCGCAGCAAACTGTCCGCCATATCCTGCACCTGCGTATCGACGGCATCGGGCGATGTGGCCTGCGCTTCCAGCGCCATGCTGTGCGCCACCCCGGCCATGCGTTCACTCGCCACCTTGTTGGCACGCTGCTCCAGCGTCTGCGCAATGGTTTGCCTCGGCACCAGGGCATATTGCAATTCGCAATCCAGCGCCTCTGCCACACGCCGCAAGCTACCTAACGTGATCGTGTCGTCCGCCTCAGAGGTTTCCAGCCGCAGCACCGTTGAGGGAACCAGCCCCAGCCGCTTGGCCAGAAAAGCCGCAGGCATACCCAGCGCCTCGCGAATCGCCCTGATCCAGCCCGAAGGCGGGCGTACAGGCAGCCCAGCCGAACGCCAGCGCACCAGCCCTGCATCCAGCTGGCGTTGCTTGAGGTCTTTAAAGCGTGTTTTCATGTGATAATTATGCACTATAGAGCATTGTTGTCAATACTGTAATTGCATTGTAACGCAATTGTAGTGTCGTATATTATGCTTCATAGTGCATAAATAATTGCTATTCCATGCCTCTATCCGATGAAGATCATGCCGAACCTGCCCTGTAATGGACAAGGCGCCAGCATGTGCCCAATTGACCTGTCGCACTATCCGGCGTACGATTCATCGCACTGCAAACAATCAAATAAAGAGTGCGCCATGTCTAACCTGACTGCCAACGACCTTAAAACCAAAGGTGTTGCCGCCATCGAGGCCGCGCTGGCCGAGAGACTGGAAGCCATTGTTTCCGTGCGTGGCAAGGATCGTTTCGTGGTAATGGAAATCGGGCAGTATCACTACCTGCGCGAATGCGAGCTGGAAGCGGCGCTGGCCGAAACTCGCGCCGATCTCGCGGCGGGAAGGATCAATAAGGAAGCGCCGGCGGCGCATGTCAAACGGGTCAAGAAAATAGCAGCATGAGCAGAATCGCAATACTCGTGCAACGAGACCCTCCCCCTCTCTCCCGCTTGCGGAAGATAACCAGCGACTTGTCCGCTTGCGGGCTTAGTCGAATGGCTAGTTGTTTCATCAGAGCTAGGAGAGAGGGTGAAGGTCATACCGTTTCGTATCAACAGACATCATGACCTTCCAGCTGATATTCACCGCGCAATACGAAAAGCGTGCGGCACGTTTTCTCAAACGCCATCCGGAACTGGAAAACCAATACCTCAAAATGCTGCAACTGCTGGAAATGAACCCGCACCACCCCTCGCTGCGCCTGCATCCCCTGAGCGGGAAACTTCAGGGTCTGCATTCAGTTTCCATCAATCTCTCTTACCGCATTACCCTGGAACTGCTGATTCAAAACGATGAAATCATTCCCGTGAACGTGGGTGACCACGACGCGGTGTATTAAATCCGCCAAGGCTTAAGTTTTCCTGAACCATAGAATTTACGGAACGCGGCGCTTTAATTTGCGGGCTTCCCCAAAAAACGTTTCACCCGTCCCGCGACCCGGGATGGCTTGGCCAGTTGGTGTTGCCAAACGCGAACAACTTTCCAGCCGAGGGTGCGCAAGTTGCGGTTAACCAATCTGTCACGCTTTCGGTTGGTTTCAAATTTGGCATCCCAAAATTTCCGGTTACTGCCGGGACGTTTATAGCACTTCGGGCACCCGTGCCAAAAGCAGCCGTCAACAAAAACGACAACACGTTCGCGTCTAAAAGTAAAATCCGGTTTGCCAAGAAGCGCCTGGTTGCGCCGCCAACCGGTGATGCCAAAATCGCGAAAAATTTCGATCAGGCGCAACTCTGTTGCTTTGTTACCCCGCGAGCGAATCAGAGACATCACCGACGAGCGCTTTTGTCTGCTCCAGATATCGGCCATTGGTTTACTTTAACAAAGAATAACGCTTGGGCAGAGTGTCCCAGTTTGATGCAACCAGCAAATCCGCCGCATTGGTAAGCTGAAATTTAAACGACCGAACCGGCATGTTTACCGGCTGCGCCAGGGGGCGCGCGTACCCGAGCTCAAAAAGCCAATATTCGCCGGTGTTTCCCGGATCCAATTTACCGGCTTGATCGATGGTCATATCGCACCGCCTCACCAGGCGAACCGACTTCACTTCGTAAATATGTGTAATCACCCTTGCTGTGCTGCCGCCAGGATGAACACCGATTGCACAATAGCGAACCTCCCGCATCACATTTCGTTGTATTGATTTTTTGTCGGTGGTGCTCAGTGGTGCGTGATACCAGCCCGCAGCCCCCAGCCGGTATTTCTCCAGGTACTGTTCATTACGCCCCGGCCCCAGTGAAGCGGCCAGGGTTAAGTCTTCATACCGCCCGAGATACGTCCCCATCAGCGCTATGCGTGCAGAGTCTTCTGCCAAATACTGGTCCGGCTCGGGAATCGTGTAGGCGATATTCGCATTGCCAAAACGAGCTTCAAAAAAATCGCGCAGCCACTTGTTGGGCCTGCCCGGCAGCAGCATGAATCCGCCTATACCAACGGCCTCAATTGCGTCGCTGTATGGATTATCAGTTTTGTCTTCATCGAACCATCCCGGGAAAAGTACAAACGCACCCAAAATCGGGCGGGTTTTTTGCTGTTCACCGTCATCGGCTTTGTTGACGTGAATAAGCGCGTCGCGGTAACGGTGCATCTGGTTAATCGCATCATCCGGTGCCAGATCGGTGCCGTTACCGTTGTCGGCGATGCGGTATTTCGCATCGAATATCCACTGGATTTTTTCCCCGTTGGTAAAAGTGGCCTCGAGAAAAATATCCGGCTTCTGCACAGTGGTCCACGAATAAATCTTTCCGAACGCGGGATCTTTGGTATTGGAGAAGACCGGCTCGTGTGCCAGTCGAATTTTGATACCGTCCGTTCTTTCCAGGTGAAATGCCGCACCTATGCCACCGGCCAAACCTTTTTCCAGACCAAGGCTGGTCAGTAAAGCTTTGGAGTTCGCTTTCTCGGTGAAGCCGAGATCAAGCAGCATCCGCCGTACTTCCAGCAAACACCAAACCTCATACAGCTCGGCCACCGATTTCATCGAGATGGTGGCATTGCGGCCGAACAAATCCAGATAAAGTTTGAGATCCTGCCAAATGCGGTACACGCCCGAATAGCCGGCACGCTGGTGCAACACCAAAGACTCGGAAGCCAGGCCTTCAAACTCCCCCACATCGCCAAAAAACGGACGCATCAACAACCGCTCCAACGGTTTTTTCCACCCGTCCAGCTCGTCAAAAAATGATGGCGACAACCGCTCCCTATCCGGTGACTGGTTAATCAGGCGTGCCCGATCGCCAAGGCGGGCAAGATCTTGGATGCACCTTGTCAGCACCATTTTCACAAACCGGTTCTCCGGTGTGTCCACCAAGAGCCGGCGCTTTGTTACTTTGTAATGATGGTGGCTTTCGCCATTGCGCACATCCCCCGTGATGCGCTCTTCCAGTTTGGGCGGCAAACGCCCGCGCAGACGCTCCGCGCGTATTTGCTGTTCATAAGGCAGCAAACGGGAATGGGGTGCGCGACAAATCTGCTCAACCCCGCGTACCAAGCTATGCCGCAGCCTTTCAAAATGCGCCAACCACAGCAGTTCAAAACGCTCGTGCGGCTTGCGCGATTTGGCCAGTTCCTGCTCGGTTTTTTGCACAAAAGAAAATCGCCACAGCGGGTAGAATTCGTCCACCGCGCGGTGTATCCCCTCCAAGTCAGTCGCCATCGCCATTTTGGTGGGAAGCACCTCGAAAGAAAGATACTGGGTGATTTCGCGATCCGCCGCGCGGTAGCGTACACCCAAGCGAAACCAACCGACGTCGTTGCCAAAATTGATACTGCCGCGCAGCGATCTGCCCTTGCAGTGAAAGCCTTCCTCGACTGCGCGCAGACGGTGAATAATTGCCGGCAGTTCAGCCGGGCTAACTTTGCTACTGAACTCAAACTCGAATTCGTACAATTTATTTTCAAAGAAGAGCGGCTCCGGCAAATCCAATTCGGCTACAGCTTGCGGGTCCAAGGGCAGGGTACTTTGAGGTGCGACTCCGGCGACAGCCAGCGCGGGGCTAAACCGCAACCCGCTTTTCGGCAACGGTGCACCGCGTGCCGCCAGCGTTTTTTGCAGCAACGCCTGCGGTTTGGCGACTTCTTTGGTCCACACCGTCAAAATGAAGTGTGGCGTCTGGAGGGTCAAAACATCAGGCACGGGGCTATGTCCTCTTATTGGGTGGTTGTCCCTGGGTCATTACGGCCAGAAAGCGGTGAATCCGTTTGAGTTCAAACGGCTTTGCATCCATGCCAGCTTTTGTTTGGCACGGCAATCAACCATGCATGCGCCACCATCAATTTTTTCGCGCAACAGATCGGGTCTGTGCGCCGCCCAAATACCGGTGAATTGTTTTTCGATTTCATCCCGCAAGCGGGTGAGCAAACTTTGCTCGCTGTCCGCACTCAACTTCTCCGCATCACCGTCTATGCGCGGCAATACCTTGGACATCAGGAAGTCGTCCCACACCGCCTGCAACTCGTGCTCGTCTCTCGGATTGAAGCACACCACCGCGAGCAGCAGCTCGTTCAATGCACGGTAGGCCAGCTCAAAAGGGCTGGACTTGAGCACGGCATTGATTGCGCCGGCAAATGCGATGCTTTTTGCACCGTCCGGGTCGGCCACCACTCCCGCCAGATCAGCGCGGGATACGCCGGTTAAAACCGGGAAGCCAAGCACTTTGGGTTGCGTGGTGGGTTCAAAATAATCTGCAAACTCGTTGGGATAAAACTCGCCGAAGTCGATGGTAAACGCGCGGTCAATAACCTTGCGCGAGAAACCGTGCGTGGTCTCATCCATGTTGACAGTGCCGGCGACGATCAAATTCGGCGGGAGCGGGATACCCCGCGCCAAGAAATATTCCCACAAGCCGTCGGCGGATTCGCCCAAGCCGAGCCGGTTGCGCAGCTCCGCCTGCCCGTCCGTATCCAACTGCTGAATCGTGGACGCTTTAAGCAGTGCATCGCAACTGTAATTACCGTCTTCCCACTTGCGCGTTTCCAGCACCGCCAAGTAATCGGCAAAATACTGCTCAACTGGGGCGAGATTCATTTCGTCCAGGCACAACCAATAAGGGGTCATCTCGGCGGGTGATTTGCACACCAATTCGCCAGTGGTAGCCGATGCTGCCGCATCTTGCCAAGCTGCCACCACGAATCGCAGCAAATCAGTCACCACGTAACGCGGCCCGTCCTGACCGATGCGCGAGATATAGCCCAACAGATCTGACGGTTCGTGCCAATCCGGCCGAACCGGAATTAAACAATAGTTACTCAAATCACCGCCGCGATGGGCGCGTGCCTGCTCGCGAACAAAGCGGGTCTTCCCGGTACCGGAAATGCCGGGTAACAGAAGAAATGGTTTGGGGAGGCCTGTTGATCTATTAAGATATCTGAGAAATTCTCCGTATTTATTGATACCCGCTATATACATCCCATTACCATTGGTGTTGCTTTCATTCCATTCGGGAATAGATTTTAATGTGCTGACCAACCCCTCCAGGGAAGTTATATCGGTAATGTAGAAAAGCCCTGGAAATCTCGGCTCGCCAGTTCGGATAAGCCGCCTTATGAGATTTGGTGTGTCCTTTGAATATTTATTAATCGTGCTTACGGCAATTTTTTCACCAAGCATCCAGGATCTAAATCTCGCCTCAAGGTTAATGATTTTGGAAAAGCTGCTATTCCCAGCAAGGTTTTCAAGATTTTCCGGCACGGCACCCAAGGCTTTCTTTACAGAATCATGATCAAAGTGAGTATTTGTATCGACACCCTCGTACTTGAGATTGCCCAGGTAAGAGATCAACTTGGATAACACCACTGTAAGTTGGCGTGTCTGACTTCCAGCCAATGAAGTAAGGGCATTAAGTTCATCTATGCCAACTGCCGCATTAAATATTGCGCGATACGATTTCTCTTCATACTGTGTAAAACTTGATTTTTTGTTTTGAACCGCTTCCCAAGCTGCATGGCATTTTTCAAAATGCCCATCAAGGAACTCTATAAATCCTACCGCAACCGATGGGGGAATCTGAAAAAGTTTTCCTTTCTTGTTGTAGAAGCTAATTAAGAGACTTTTGTTGATGGAAATTTTGTCATCAACATCGGATTCCAATTCGTTACAGTAATCCTGAAAGTTCATTTCAATACCTCGATAATGGATTCGGCAATTTTGCTGACGACAGGTATGGCAACAGAATTGCCAAACTGTTTGTATGCAGGCGTTCTGGCCTCAGGGATGAGGAATTCTTCCGGATATCCCTGCAAGCGTGCACATTCGCGTGGTGTTAGCAGCCGTGGATTTGATCCCAGCTGCGGTATTAGACATTCTTTTCCATCTTTACCATATCTTGCGACAAGCGTATTAGACGGCTTATCGAGATCCGCAGTAAATGCAGTGAAGCCAGTTCCGCGATTAAGATTTCGTTGTGTTCGGTTTATGTGACCCTGCCATAGCCTGTCAGTTATAGTGTATTTAGGCAGTGGATCCGGCTCAAGTATGCTCCTGAGTGGCAAAGGTTTGCCCGTAAAATCAGGAAACACATAATCGATCCCCAGTTTTTTTTGAAAGCAGACCATATAACAACGAAGCCGTCTTTGTGGAACCAGAGTTGATGCATTAATTATTGCATGCTTAAAATCATATCCAAGTTCATCGATTGATTCTCTGATTACAGCGAATGTTCGTCCGCCGTCATGTCGCTCGATGTTTCTAACATTTTCCAGAAACAGAACCTTTGGTTTCTTGATCGAAGCGATGCGCATGATGTCAAAAAATAGAGTGCCCTGGGTATTACATTTAAACCCATGCATTTTTCCTACTGCGTTCCTTGCTGACACACCTGCATGGCTAAATGGTTGACATGGAAATCCTCCCGCAAGAACCTCATGGTCTGGAATAAACTTGTCGACATCACTGTCAGAAACATTATCAGCTGCAAAAATCGCAATGTCACCAAAAGGTAATTCGCCATAGTTATTGAAATAAGTTTGCTGGGCTGATCGGTCCCATTCACTGCTAAATACACAGCAGCCCTTCACATTTTGTAGCGCAAGCCTAAAGCCACCAATACCGGCAAAAAGGTCAATAAAGCGAAACCTCGGTGTGCTTGGCGGCGGAAAATTGATTTCAGCAAAGAGATTCTTTTTGAACTGCGCCCTTGTTGTGTAAAGGCCATTTGATTTAAGGTGGGCCAAGATAACATCAGTATCAATGCCCCCAATAGGAGCGGTATTGTTTGCAATTGCATGAGCCCAATGATGGGCCAGAGCTATAGGATCTGATCCTTTCGACACAACTTGTGTCGAGCCTTGAAGAAGTACCTCTTCGACTCTCTGTATAAAATTACTCAATGCGTTCCAGTCCAATAGTTGGATGTAATATGTGAAGCAATTTTATACTCAATGTACAGATGCAGTCGCAGCATCATCAATGCTGCGTCAGTCGTTCGAAGGAATACATGTATCCATAAACGAATCGATTTCGTTATTATCCATCAGCTCGAAAATCACCCCACCACCGCGTCTGTTGACTGTCTTCATGAATTCCCTGAACCCAGTTTCAGTAATGAATGAATTGCGGATGATATCCAGGTGAACCAAGTGGTGATTTTTATCTTGTGTTCGATATTGAACTGACCAACGAGTTTGACGATTTTAGCTGGGACTATACCAAACTACCTAACCGGCCCGGCGGGAGACAATCAGCCGCGCCTTTTGCTGTTACGCTGGATGCAGTATTGGCGGCGGCACGCAATTGATTTGCCATGGCCGATATCTGGAGCAAGCAGCGCGGAAGCCAGGAGTGTAGTAATTCACTGTTTAGGTGAATTGTCACGCTTTAAGCCTATTGAAATAGTATATTAAAAGCGCTATAGTTCAACCTAATTGTGAACTAATGCGTAATTGATATACTCATGGATGCACTCACAGGCATAGGCAAACTAGACAGGGAGCGACTGGCGGCTATCCTTCGCGGAACGAAGGGTACGGTTTCGGTTGCCCAAGCTTCGGCCATTCTGAAAGTGAGTGCGACGGATGCGGCCAAGATGCTCGCGCGCTGGAACAAGAAGGGCTGGTTGTCGCGAGTTAAGCGCGGCCTTTATGTGCCTGTGCCTTTGGAAGCAAGCAGCGCCGACGTTCCGTTGGAAGACCCGTGGCAAATTGCCGCCGCCTTGTATGCTCCCTGTTATATCGGCGGCTGGAGCGCAGCCGAGCATTGGGATATGACGGAGCAGTTGTTCCGCACCACGGTGGTGATGACGCAACTTACACCGCGCGACCGTAATCCGGCCATCAAGGGGACGAGTTTTCTGCTCTGCACCATCAGTGAAAAGAAGATGTTCGGCCTCAAGACGGTCTGGCGCGGACAGGTGAAGGTGTCGGTTTCCGATCCAACGCGGACGATCCTCGATATGCTGGCAGAACCGCGCCTGGGCGGAGGCATACGTTCGGTGGGAGACATGCTGGTGAACTATCTGCATTCCGATGCGAAGAATCTTGACCTGTTGATCGGCTATGCCGACCAGTTGGGCAACGGCGCAGTATTCAAGCGCTTGGGCTTCCTGCTTGAACAGCATGCTCCGAATGAACAAGGCGTCATCGGGCAATGCACCCAGCGCTTGACCAAGGGGAATACGCGCATTGATCCGAAGCAACCCGCAGAGCGGCTGATTTCGCGCTGGCGGCTTTGGGTGCCAAAAGACTGGGTGAAGGGGGTGGCATGATAGACCGTCAGGAGCTTACCGAGCTGGCGCGGGAGTTGTCGCTCAGGCTGGAAGTGGTTGAGAAAGATTACGTGCTCGGCTGGTTGCTGGCGGGCATTTCCGCTAATGAAGCGCTCGCGCAGCATTGGGTGTTCAAGGGCGGAACCTGTCTCAAGAAATGCTATTTCGAAACCTACCGATTTTCCGAAGACCTCGATTTTACCCTCACCGAGGAAGCGCAGATCGAGGAAGGATTCCTGCTTGCCGCCTTCCGCGAAATTTCTGAGTGGATTTACGAAGCGAGCGGTATCGAAATACCTGCCGATCAAATCCGGTTCAAGATCGCCGATATCCCCGGCGGAAAATATGCCGAGGGGCGCGTTTATTACGTGGGCCCGCTCCAGCAGCGGCGCAATCTTGCGCGCATCAAGTTTGACCTGACGAGCAAGGAAAAGTTGGTGCTGGCGCCGGAACAGCGGGAGGTTCATCACCCGTACTCAGATCGTCCGGAAGGCGGGATTCATGTTCTGAGTTATTGCTTCGAAGAGGTTTTCGCGGAAAAGGTCAGAGCCTTGGCGGAACGCGAGCGCCCCAGGGATTTGTACGACGTGGTGCATCTCTACCGGCATGATGAAATCCGCCCGGACCGTTCGGTGGTGATGAATACCTTGCGCGAGAAATGCGCCTTCAAGAATATTCCAGTGCCGAACAAGGATTCGTTGATGAGGCCCGATGCACGGGAAAAGTTGCTGGCCGAATGGGAAGATATGCTTGCGCATCAGTTGCCGGTGTTGCCGCCGTTTGAACAGTTCTGGAATGAGCTGCCGCAGGTGCTGGACTGGTTGTATGAGGTGGCAGAGAAACCCGTGCTCGGGGGCATGCAGATCAGGGAGGCGCTAGACGAGTCGTGGCAGCCGCCCGCCATGGTGCAATCCTGGAGAGTCGCAATCCCGTTGGAATCCATCCGCTTCGCGGCGGCCAACCGGCTGTGCGTCAATCTCCATTATCAGAATAGCTGGAGGCTTATCGAGCCGTATTCCTTGCGTCGGAGCAGCGAGGGGAACCTGATTCTCTATGCGACAAAACATGAGAGCGGTGAAGCTCGCTCGTACCGGGTTGATCGAATACAGGGCGTAGAGGTCAGCACGACTTCCTTTGTCCCGAGATACGTGGTCGAACTGACTCCGGCTGGGCCGCTGCATGCACCTGCGCTCTCACAGCGTGTGTCATTGCCGACTCGACCCGCTACTGCGCAAACCAGATTGGGAAGCAGAGCTGGGGCTTCATCCGGCGGACCAACCCACGTTTTCAGATGCAGTGCATGCGGAAAATTATTCAGGCGAAAAACCTACGATGCCACCCTGAACCCGCACAAGAACAAGCAGGGGCATCCCTGTTATGGCGGGTTTGGCACGTTTGTGAAGACGGAATATTGAGCAGATTACTACTCTGCAAAATCAACATCCCCCGCCGGGTACAGGTTCGGCAGGAATGTGCCTAGCGCCTTAACCGGGAGTCCGGCGCGCACGCGACCCTTTGGTGTGTCCGACAGCAGGAAGTCTTCTTTTGTCAGGCTGGACAGCACGTCGCGCGCCGTCCGTTCGGCAAGCCCGGTAATGCGTTATGCTTCTCCCCGCTCGAACCCACCACGAGACAGCGCTTCAAGATACAGAAAAGCGGATTCCGCGCAACATGGACCACAATGCCGCTCCCGCAATACCGCTTCGTTTGAGCATTGCATCGAGAACAATCCGCGCGATCCGCCCATTGCCGTCCGGGAACGGGTGTATCCATGCCAGCCGGTGATGTGCGCCCTGTATTCGGCCACGCGGATGTTCGCCGATTCCAAGACCATCAGTTCCGCTTGTACCACATCCGCTTAAAGGTCAAAATTTTTGATTTCACACAGCCGACAACAAACTCTCATAAGGAATGCGCAGTCCGTCGTGCAGCCGCTGCACCATTTGCAGGCTGAGTCGGCGCTTGCGGTTCATCACTTCGGAAACTCGACCGCTTGAGCCGATGTAGGGCTCAAGGTCTTTTTGCGTCAGCCCTTGTTGCTCCATTCTAAATTTAATGGCTTCTATCGGATCGACCAGACCAATCGGGAAATGCTTGTGTTCATAGGCTTCAATGAGCGTGACAAGAATCTCCATTTCGTCCGCTGCGGGCGTACCCTCTTTTGCCTGGTACACGCGCTCCAGCCGTTTGAATGCGGCGCGCAAGTCGTCGTCGTTACGGATAGGCTTAATATTCATTGACGGTCTCCACGTTGATTTTGTCGTACTGCGCATGGGTACCAACAAATTTTACCCATGCGATGCCGGCTTGGTATTGCATTTTCACAACCAGGCGGTATTTATTCCCCGCAATGTTGAACACCACACGGTTGTTACCGCAGATACTCGCGCTTCGATACTGTTCCTTGATGACCTGCGGCGTTACTCAGCTTGCTTTGATCGCCTCGTCGTGCCAGCTTTGCAAAGCACCCTTGGCATCGGCGTATTCCGGCTGACTCCAAAATTTGACCAAGGTACTTTTGGCAATCACTCGCACGTCATACCTCCCAATTTGGGAGATTGTAGCCTGATCGGGCAGGCGGGGCAAGAACTGAACGTTCCATACCACGCAACACGGCGAATTCCAGATTTCGTTCCGAATAGCCATTCGGCAAGCCAAGGAGCGCCAGACCTATCAAGCACATGAAAGCCGGGCTGGATTCCGGAATGAACAACGGCTCAAATTGCGATAGATGGTCGCACATACTGACTATTTTGCCGATATTTATGCCGATCGTATTACTCTTAAATCAAGAGGGTGCAACCATATATAAAACAATTGTTGCCGATCATAATGCCGGCTCCGGTGTAGAGTAATTATCGGTCAATGCTGGATTTGTGGGAGTTTGCAGACATCGACGGAGACGCGCGGCGAATCGCGTGAGACGGCGCTGGCTGGTACGTTTGGAGCGCGAGACCCATCCGGCGGTATAATTGCGGTCAGTTTTCACGGATAGCAGAGTGCCTGCCCTCTCCCTAACCCTCTCCCTGCAAGGGCGAGGGGATAATGTGTAGTAATTAACTCTCAATTTATGGACATCATTCTGCTGCTTAAAGCCGCCACCCTCGGCATCGTCGAAGGCCTTACCGAATTTCTGCCTATCTCCAGTACCGGCCACCTGATTCTGGCGGGCGACTTACTTGATTTCAACGATGAGCGCGGCAAGGTGTTCGAGATCGTGATTCAGTTCGCGGCGATATTGGCGGTGTGCTGGGAGTACCGCGTGAAGATTTTATCGGTGGTTCGCGGTTTGCCGCGCGAGCAGGGCGCGCAACGTTTTGCAACCAATCTTGTTATCGCATTCATACCCGCTGCGGTGCTGGGGCTGTTGTTTGCCAGCAAGATCAAGCAATACCTGTTTGCACCGGTGCCGGTGGCGCTGGCCTTCATCGTCGGCGGCGTGTTTATTCTGTGGGCGGAAAAGCGCGATCACAAGATCAGCGTTGAAGCAGTGGACGACATGAACTGGAAGGATGCGCTGAAAGTGGGTTGTGCGCAGGCACTGGCGCTGATTCCCGGCACGTCACGTTCCGGTGCGACGATCATCGGCGGGCTGTTTTTCGGGTTGTCGCGCAAGGCGGCAACGGAGTTTTCCTTTTTTCTCGCGATTCCCACGCTGACCGCCGCGACGGTTTACGAGATCGTCAAATACCGCCACCTGTTCCATGCGGAAGATATCGGCATGTTTGTGGCGGGCGGCATTACTTCATTTATTAGTGCGTTTCTGTGTGTACGCTGGTTGTTGCGCTACATCAGCCACCATGACTTCACGGTGTTTGCCTGGTATCGCATCGTGTTTGGGCTGGTGGTGCTGGCAACGGCGTACAGCGGTGTGGTGAACTGGTCAGAGGCATGAAGGCCTCCGTCCGTAAAACCATTTACTCTCTGCGTGAGCAGCTTCCTGCTGCCACACGTGCTTCGTTTAGTGCGGCAATCACCGAACGTTTGTTGCAATTGCCGGAATACCGGCAGGCCGATGTGGTGCTGGGTTACATGAACCTGGGCGCGGAGTTTGCCAGCGAGCTGTGGGTGAGGCGGGTGCTGGCAGACGGCAAGCGTCTGGCACTACCCAAGGTGAATCACCACACCGACCATCTCGACCTGTACTGGGTGGATGATCTGGAAAACCAGTTGGCGCCAGGGTTGTGGGGAATACGCGAGCCGGTCGTGGAACGCTGTGAGCGGCTAACCGCACTAAATGAGGTAGAATTTGCGCTACTGCCGGGGGTGGCATTTGCCCGCGATGGTGCACGGCTCGGTTACGGCGGCGGATATTACGACAGGCTACTGGCGAATTTGAATCATGCGGGCGAAGCGCGACGTCCGGTGTTGGTTGCGGCGGCGTTTGCGTTGCAGATAGTCGAGTTGCTTCCGCAGGAAGTGACCGACATAAAAGTTGAATGGCTTGTCACCGAGCAGGGAACAATAGGCTGTTCGGCACAGGAAGCATCTAGTAGTATTCCATAAGGAAATGCTGATTAAGCCTCATTGGTCGTTCCCGCGAAAGCGGGAACCCGGTCAAATCAACAAGCTGGATCTCCGCCTGCGCGGGGATGACGACTAAAGCAGTGCTTCCCTCAAATGGCGTTGCTGCAAATACTGGGAGATGAAAGATGGCATCTTTACCCGATCATGAATTGCCCGATCCCGATCAACAGGAAACCCGGGAGTGGCTGGACGCACTCGATTCGGTGCTGGAAAACGAAGGCAGGGAGCGTGCACTTTTCCTGCTGGAGCAGTTAATCGGCAAAGCGCGCAGCGCCGGTGCCGATGTGCCATTCAGTGCGACCACCCCGTATTGCAACACCATCCCGCCAGACAAGGAGCAGCGCTCTGCCGGCGACCATGAAATGGAACACCATATTCGCGCGTTGACGCGCTGGAACGCGACGGCACTGGTGCTGAACGCCAACCATGAGTCCTCCGGATTGGGCGGTCACATTGCCACTTTTGCATCGGCGGCGACCCTGTATGACGTGGGCTTCAATCATTTCTTTCACGGCAAGACCGCTGATCACGGCGGCGATCTGGTGTATTTCCAGGGACACTCCTCACCCGGCATGTATGCGCGCGCCTTCCTCGAAGGGCGGCTGACAGAAGAGCAGATGCGCAAATTCCGCCGGGAATCCGAAGGCGGCGGCCTGTCGTCCTACCCGCATCCGTGGCTGATGCCGGACTTCTGGCAGTTTTCCACCGTGTCGATGGGACTGGGGCCGCTGATGTCGATTTACCAGGCGCGCTTCATGCGTTATCTGGAGTATCGCGGCCTCGTACAGACCGGCGGGCGCAAGGTGTGGGCTTTCCTCGGTGACGGTGAAACTGACGAGCCGGAATCGCTGGGAGCGATTTCGCTGGCGGGACGCGAGCATCTCGACAACCTGATTTTCGTCATCAACTGCAACCTGCAACGCCTCGACGGCCCGGTGCGCGGCAACGGCAAGATCATTCAGGAACTGGAAGGGGTGTTTCGCGGCGCGGGCTGGAACGTCATCAAGGTGGTGTGGGGCAGGCACTGGGATCGCCTGTTCGCCAAGGACAAGAACGGTCTGCTACTCAAACGTATGGAAGAAGTGGTGGACGGCGAATACCAGAACTACAAGTCACGGGACGGCGCCTATGTGCGCGAGCATTTTTTCGGCAAATACCCGGAGTTGCTGGAAATGGTCGCGGACATGTCCGATGACGAACTGTGGCGGCTGAACCGCGGCGGGCACGATCCGTACAAGGTGTACGCGGCCTATGCGGAGGCTGCCAAACATACCGGCCAGCCGACCGTGATTCTCGCCAAGACGGTGAAGGGTTACGGTATGGGCGCATCCGGCGAGGCGCAGAACCCGACTCACCAGCAGAAAAAAATGGATGTGGACTCGCTACGCAAATTCCGCGACCGCTTCAACATTCCGCTGACCGACGCGCAGGTGGACAGCATGAATTTCTACCGTCCGCCCGAAGACAGTCTGGGAATGAAATATCTCCGGGGGCGCATTGAGGAACAGGGCACGGTGCCGGCACGCGCGCCGGTCAGTGAGCCGTTGCAAATACCGGAACTGGAGGCTTTTGAGGTGCTGCTCAAGGGTACGGAAGACCGCGAGATTTCCACCACCATGGCATTCATGCGCATGCTCGGCATTCTGGTCAAGGATAAAAATATCGGCAAACAGATCGTGCCGATTGTGCCGGATGAGGCACGCACTTTCGGCATGGATGGACTGTTTCGCCAGATCGGCATCTTCTCACCGGCGGGGCTGCTGTATACGCCGCAGGATGCCGACCAGTTGATGTTTTACAAGGAAGACAAGACCGGACAGATCCTGCAGGAAGGCATCACCGAAGCGGGTGCAATGTCCTCGTGGATCGCCGCTTCAACCGCCTACGCAAACCATGGCACGACGATGGTCCCGTTCTACATCTACTACTCGATGTTCGGCTTTCAGCGCGTCGGCGATCTGGCCTGGGCGGCGGGCGACATGTGCGCGCGCGGTTTCCTGCTCGGCGGCACCGCCGGGCGCACCACGCTGAACGGCGAAGGCTTGCAGCATCAGGACGGACACAGCCACCTGCAGGCGGCGTTGATTCCCAACTGTGTAGCCTACGATCCGACTTTCGCCTATGAGTTGGCCGTCATCATCCAGGACGGCATGCGCCGCATGTATGTTGATCATGAAAACGTGTTTTATTACGTCACGGTGATGAACGAAAATTATGCGCATCCGGCCATGCCGAAAGGCGTCGAGAAGGACATCCTTAAAGGCATGTATTTGTTCAGCGGGCAGAAGGCAGAGGGCAAAGGACAGAAAAAACTTAAAGTCCAATTACTCGGCAGCGGCACGATTTTGCGCGAGGTGATCGCGGCGGCGGAGCTGTTGGAAAAAGACTTTGGCGTTGCATCGGATATCTGGAGTGCCACCAGCTTCAATGAGTTGCGCCGTGACGGGCTGGATTGCGAGCGCTGGAACCGGTTGCATCCCGAGGCCAAGCCGCGCGTTAGCCACGTCACGCAGTGCCTGGCCAAACGCAGCGGGCCGGTGATTGCCGCGACCGATTACATCAAGAGTTATGCCGACCAGATTCGCGCCTTTGTGCCGGGGCATTATGCCGTGCTGGGTACCGACGGCTTTGGTCGTTCCGATACGCGCAACAAGCTGCGCCATTTCTTCGAGGTGGATCGTTTTCATGTTGTCGTTGCAGCGCTCAAGGCGTTGGCCGATGAAGGCGCACTCAATGCCGGGGAAGTGAGCAAAGCGATTCGCCTGTACAAGATTAATCCGGACAAACCCAATCCGGTGACCGTTTAAAGCCAAGGGGGCACACGTGACCATCAAACAGATACTGGTGCCGGACATCGGCGACTTCAAGGATGTGGCGGTTATCGAGGTCGCCGTAAAGGCAGGTGATGCGGTCAAGGCGGAACAGACGCTGATCACGCTGGAGACCGACAAGGCGGCGATGGACGTGCCTGCGCCGTTTGACGGCGTGGTGAAAGACGTGAAGGTGAAGGTCGGCGACAAAGTGTCGGAAGGTTCGCTGATTGTGTTGCTTGAAGCCAGCGAAGATGCGGCACAGGCGGCACCGGCTGCTGCCCCGGCGGCGGTTTCAGCACCCGTGAATCAAAACCCGAATCCCGACCTCAACCCCTCCCGGCCTCCCCTTGTCAGGGGAGGAGTGGGCGCGGCTCCCTCCCCTGACAAGGGGAGGGCTGGGGAGGGGTTGGTTGCGGATAAATCTCACGCCAGCCCCGCGATCCGCCGCTTTGCGCGCGAGCTTGGTGTCGAGCTTGCGCAAGTACAAGGCAGCGGAGAAAAAAATCGCATCACCAAGGATGATGTGCAGAATTTCGTCAAACACACGCTGGCACAGCCGCGTAGCACAGCGGGTGGCGGCTTGCAGGTGTCGGCAATGCCTGAAATCGATTTCGCCCGGTTCGGCGCAATCGAAGTTCGGCCGCTGTCGCGCATCCGGAAAATCTCCGGCGCAAATCTGCATCGTAACTGGGTCACCATTCCGCACGTCACGCAATTCGACGAGGCAGACATCACGGACATGGAGGCCTTCCGCAAGCAGCTTAACGGGGAATACGCAGAGCAGGGAATCAAGATTACCCCGCTGGCTTTTCTGCTCAGAGCGGTAATGGAAGCCTTGCGGCAATACCCGGAATTCAATGCCTCGCTGGATGCCAGCGGTGAAAAGCTGGTCGTGAAGCAATATGTTCATATCGGTGTGGCGGTCGACACACCGGATGGCTTGATGGTGCCGGTGTTGCGCGATGTGAACCAAAAGGGGATCGTGCAACTCGCCAAAGAACTTGGCGAAATCAGCGCGAAGGCGCGTGCGAAAAAACTTGCCGCCGCCGATATGCAGGGCGGCTGTTTCACCATTTCCAGCCTCGGCGGCATTGGCGGCACGGCGTTCACGCCGATTATTAATGCACCGGAAGTGGCCATTCTCGGCGTATCGCGTTCCAGCATGAAGCCGGTATATAAAGATGGCGAATTTGTGCCGCGCCTGATGCTGCCGCTATCGCTGTCCTACGATCATCGCGTGATCGACGGTGCGGCGGGAGCACGTTTCACCACTTATCTGGCACAAACACTGGCGGATATCCGCCGTCTGGCTCTATAGTTAATGAGCGGTAAAGCAATTGGTATTTTGGGCGGAACATTTGACCCGATTCATTTCGGGCATCTGCGTCTTGCCGAAGAAATGCTGGAACTGGCAAATCTCCGGCAGATCGTTTTTATTCCCACCGGCACCCCACCGCACCGCGATGCACCACAAACGTCTGCGCGGCATCGCAGCACGATGGTGCGCCTGGCCATTGCCGATCAGCCGGCCTTCGTATTGGATGAGCGCGAAGTGGGACGCACCACGCCGTGCTATACCGTGGACACACTGCGCGAATTACGTGCCGAGCTGGGCACAACGCAGCCGCTGTGCCTGTTGATGGGCGGCGACGCGTTCCTGCAACTGCACACCTGGCACGAGTGGGAACAGTTGTTCGATCTGGCAAATATCGTGGTCGGTGACCGCCCCGGCTTCGTGCTGGAGGAGCACATTCACAGCGCGACGGTGGAATTGCAGCGTCACTACCGGCAACGGTTGTGCGCCGCGAGTATCCTGTCACAACAACCCTGCGGGGGCATTACCGAACTGGCGATTCCCATGCTGGAAATTTCCGCCACCGACATCCGCCGCCGCGTGGCAGAAGGACGTACCATACGCTACCTGCTGCCCAACGCGGTGGCAGGCTACATTTATCAACATCATCTGTACACATCATGCTAAACATAGAAGAAAAGACCCAGGCCGTCGTCGATGCACTTGAAGATATCAAGGCCGATGACATTACCGTCATTGATACCAGCAAGCTTAGCTCGATGTTCGAGCGCATGATTATTGCCAGCGCAAAATCCACGCGCCAGACCAGAGCCATCGCCGACAACGTGGTGGTCAAGCTGAAAGAGCACGGCGAACAGATCCTGGGTCGCGAAGGCGAAGACAGCGGCGAATGGATTCTGGTGGATCTCGGTGAAGTGCTGGTGCATATCATGCAGCCGGCCATTCGCGAGTATTACGACCTCGAAGAGTTGTGGAGCAAGGCGCAGGGGCTGCGCCCCAGGCTGGCCAAAATACCCGATTGATTCCAATCCTATTTCATCGGTGAAACTGCGTTGGCTTCCTCTCTCACTCCTGGCCGTGCTATCTGCACTGTCAGCGTCGTTCGTTTGTCACCGCCTTGTTTGACCTTCGAAATAGAATTGGAAGAAGCGTGAAGTTATTCGTCGTATCGGTAGGGCACAAAATGCCGGACTGGATCACGGCGGGTTTCAACGAGTACGCCAAACGCATGCCGCGCGAGACAAAGATTGAGCTGCTGGAAATCAAGCCGGAGCCGCGCAGCACCGGCAAGACTATCGCACAGATCATGGCGGCGGAAGCGCAGCGCATTCTGGCCGTATTGCCGCAAAATTGCCGGTGTATCGCGCTGGACGAATGCGGTGCGCAACCGACCACCAGACAACTTGCTACGCAGATGCAGGAGTGGATGCGCGAGGGGCGCGATACCGCTTTCATCATCGGCGGTGCGGATGGTTTGCACGAATCAGTCAAACAGGCAGCACAGCAAATGATGGCGTTGTCGTCGCTCACCTTGCCGCATGCCATGGTACGCGTGCTGTTGGCAGAACAGCTGTACCGCGCCCACAGCCTGTTGCATAACCATCCTTACCACCGCGAATGACCTGAGGTATCCTTGTCGCCATGATTATCCAGCCACGTATCTATCTTGCCTCGCAAAGCCCGCGCCGCCGCGAACTGCTCAAGCAGATTGGCGTCAGCTTCGGGGTGTTGCTGTTGCGTACCGACCCGCACCGCGAGATTGGTGTGGATGAAGCCCCGCATGCCGGTGAACTGCCGTTAGACTATGTGCAGCGGGTGTGTCAGGCCAAGGCGGAAACGGGTTATGCCGCCCTTGGTTTGCGCAATCTGCCGCCATTTCCGGTGTTGGCTGCCGATACTATTGTCGTTTTGGATGGCAAGATTTTTGGCAAACCGGGTAATGCGGAACAGGCTGCCGCGATGCTGCGCCAGCTTTCCGGGCGCGAGCATCAGGTGCTCAGTGCAGTGGCGGTCGCGCTGGGCGAGCATGTCGAAGCCGCGCTTTCCACTTCCACGGTGCGTTTTGCGCCGCTTGATGAAGAGCGCATCCACCGCTATCTGCTTACCCATGAATATACGGATAAGGCCGGCGGCTATGGCATACAAGGGCATGCCGGCGCATTTATCGAGCATCTTTCCGGCAGCTATTCCGGTGTGATGGGCTTGCCGTTGTTTGAAACTGTGCAGTTGTTGCGGCATTTTGATTATCCCGTCCCGTGAGCCAGATGAGCGAAGAAATCCTGATCAATGTCACCCCGCAGGAAACCCGGGTTGCGGTAATGCAGCTCGGCGTGGTGCAGGACCTGTATATCGAGCGCAGCAGCAGCCGCGGCATCGCCAGCAATGTCTATCTGGGCCGGGTCAAGCGCGTGCTGCCCGGGATGCAATCGGCTTTTATTGACATCGGTCTGGAGCGCTCGGCATTTCTGCATGTCGCCGATATCTGGGAAAACAGCAGCAACGGCGATGCGGCCAAGCCGATTGAAAAAATCCTTTTTGACGGACAGACGCTGCTGGTGCAGGTTATCAAGGAGCCTATCGGCAGCAAGGGCGCGCGGCTTTCCACGCAAATCAGCATCGCCGGGCGGTTGCTGGTGTATCTGCCGCAGGAAACGCATATCGGCGTGTCGCAACGCATCGAGGGCGCGGAGCAGCGCGAAGCCTTGCGTGCCAGACTGCAGGCGGCATTGCCGCCGGATCATCAGGGCGGCTACATCATTCGCACCATTACCGAGACTGCGGACAGCCTGGATTTTTTGGCAGACATCACCTATCTCGATAAACTCTGGCAAAGCTTGCAGGGAGCCGCGCAGACTGCCAGTGCGCCGCAATTGCTGTATCAGGAGCTCAATATCAGCCTGCGGGTATTGCGTGATTTTGTCAGCCAGGATACCGCCCGAATTCTGGTGGATTCGCGCAGCACGCACCAGGGTATGCTGGAGTTTGCGCAAGCCTATAATCCGCTTGCGCTGAATCATCTGGAGCATTATCTGGGCACCCGCCCGCTGTTTGACCTGTATGGGGTGGAAGAAGAAATCGAGCGGGCCTTATCCAAACGCGTCGATCTCAAATCGGGCGGCTATCTCATCATCGACCAAACCGAAGCGCTGACCACCATCGATGTAAACACCGGCGGCTTTGTCGGGCTGCGCAGCTTCGACGACACCATCTTCAAAACCAATCTGGAAGCCACCCAGGTCATTGCGCGCCAGTTGCGCCTGCGCAATCTGGGCGGCATCATTATTTGCGATTTTATCGACATGGACACCCAGGAACATCGCGATGCGGTACTGGAAGAGTTCAAGAGAGCGCTGGCGCGCGACCATACACGCATCAGCGTGAACGGGTTTTCCTCGTTGGGTCTGGTGGAAATGACGCGCAAACGTACCCGCGAGAGTCTGGCGCATGTGCTGTGCGAGTCCTGTCCGACTTGTCAGGGGCGCGGCGAAGTAAAAACCGCACAGACCGTATGCTACGAAATTTTGCGTGAAATTGTGCGTGAGGCACGCCAGTTCAACGCGCGTGAATACCGCATTCTGGCCGCGCAACAGGTCATCGATTTGTTTCTGGAGGAGGAGTCTCAGGCCCTGGCGCAGCTTTCCGACTTTATCGGCAAGCCGATTTCGATGCAGGTGGAAACGATTTACACGCAGGAACAATACGATGTCATCCTGATGTAATTTTTGTTGTGCGCATAACATGCGTCGGCGCAGACGCATTGACAGCCCTTTTCAAAACAGGGAAACTGCGCACCATAACCAGCGGCTTAACGGGTGTTGTTTGCTCGTTTAGCCGAAGGGCCAGCAGTTTTACCAGTGCCGATTTGACATCAGCTTGCGGGGCACTCAAAACATACCAGCTAAAGCGAGGCGACCCGTTTTGGCACAAGCTGAACGGGTTTTGTTTTTTGAGGAATTCATTTTGAATGCATCAGATAGCATCGGTATCGTCACAGCGCAACGCGCGCAATTCGACACCCCGCTGGTTTTTCGCAGCGGCGCGGTGCTGCCGTCCTACGAGCTGGTGTATGAAACTTACGGTGCGCTGAACGCGGATAAATCCAACGCGATCCTGATCTGCCACGCGTTGTCCGGCAACCATCACATTGCGGGCTATTATGCGAACGATACCGAAAACATCGGTTGGTGGGACAACATGGTGGGTCCGGGAAAGCCGGTTGATACCGATAAATTTTTCGTGATCGGTTTGAACAATCTGGGCGGCTGCCACGGATCGACCGGGCCTTCCACGATTAATCCGGAAACCGGGCAGCCTTATGGCGCGAATTTTCCGGTTATCACGGTGGAGGACTGGGTGGCCTCGCAGGCGCGCCTTGCCGATCTGCTTGGCATTGAAAAATTTGCCGCCGTACTGGGCGGCAGTCTGGGTGGAATGCAGGCGTTGCAGTGGTCGCTGACTTACCCGGAGCGGGTGCGCCATGTGCTGGTGATTGCCGCCGCACCGCATCTCACCGCGCAGAACATCGCGTTCAATGATGTGGCGCGCAGCGCGATACTGGGCGATCCGGATTTTCATGGTGGAAATTTCTACCGGCATAACGTGGTGCCGACGCGCGGCCTGCGACTGGCGCGTATGCTGGGGCATATTACCTACCTGTCCGACGATGCGATGGCGGACAAGTTCGGGCGCGAACTGCGCTCCGGAAAATTCAATTATGGTTACGACATCGAGTTCGAGATCGAGTCTTACCTGCGCTATCAGGGTGACAAATTCGCGTCCTATTTCGATGCCAATACCTATCTGCTGATGACCAAGGCGCTGGATTATTTCGACCCGGCGCATGATTACGGCGGTGATCTGAACCGGGCCTTTGCCGCTGCCCGTGCGGATTTTCTGGTAATTTCGTTCACCACCGACTGGCGCTTTTCACCGGAGCATGCGCGTGAAATTGTGCGCCCTTTGTTGCACAACCGGCGCAACGTCAGCTATGCGGAAATCACTTCCACGCACGGCCATGATTCCTTTCTGATTCAGCACCCGCACTACTTCGATGTAATGCGCGCCTATCTCGATAATGTCAGCCGGGAGTGCGCGTCATGATGCCAAGCGATATTGCCCGGCTTGCCGCAAAACGCCCGGATTTTGCCGCGATTGCCGCATGGATACCCAAGGGTGCGTCGGTGCTCGATCTCGGTTGTGGCGACGGCAGCCTGCTGCGCTACCTCAAGGAAACCTGCGCGATATGCGGCTACGGTGTCGAGATCAGCGATGTTGATATCGTGTCGTGCATCGCCAATGGCGTGAATGTGATCCAGAATGATCTGGAAGCCGGGCTCTCCGATTTCGAAGATGGCTCGTTCGATTTTGTAATTTTGTCGCAGACCCTGCAAGCCACGCGCCACACCGTGGCGCTGATTCGCGAGATGCTGCGCGTCGGACGGCAGGGCATCGTCAGCTTCCCCAATTTTGGCTACTGGAAAAACCGTCTGCATGTGCTGCGCGGCAACATGCCGGTTTCCAGCGAGCTGCCCTATCAGTGGTACAACACACCGAATGTGCATCTGTGTACGCTGCACGACTTTGAGACGTTCTGCCGCGACCATAGCGTGGCGGTGCTGGAACGCCGTGTGATGACCGGCAAGCACGAAGCGCAACTGTTGCCCAACCTGCTCGGCAGCACGGCGGTGTACCGTTTCCAGCGCGGATTGTGAGTTTTTTCGCGGGCCCAACCAAAAAGAACCGCCATGATTGACAGCATTGTTACTGCAAGCTGGAAAGAGGCACTGCGCGTTTATGCACAACCGCGCGTCATCGGCATGCTGTTCCTTGGTTTCTCCGCAGGTTTGCCGCTGTTGCTGGTGCTTGGCACATTATCATTCTGGTTGCGCGAAGCGGGGATAGACCGCACCACCATAGGCTATCTTAGCTGGATCGGTCTGGCCTACGGTTTTAAATGGGCGTGGTCACCGCTGGTGGATAGATTGCGGTTGCCGCTGTTGACGCGCATGTTTGGTCGCCGCCGTGGATGGATGTTGTTGGCGCAGACCGGGATCATCGCGGGCCTGGTCGGTATGGCCCTGACCGATCCCGCGCAGGACCTGCATCGTATCGCGCAGTTTGCCATTCTGGTCGCCTTTGCCTCGGCCACCCAGGACATCGCTCTTGACGCCTATCGTATCGAGGCGGTGAAACTGGAATGGCAGGGTGCCATGGCCGCCACTTACCAGACCGGTTATCGCATTGCCATGATTACCGCTTCTGCCGGGGTGTTGTGGATAGCGGCGAGTTTTGACGCATCCGAAGCCACCTACGAACACGCTCCCTGGCAAATTGCCTATCTCGTCATGGCCGGCATGATGGGAGTGGGCGTGCTCACCACACTTGTCATCAGGGAGCCGGAGATTCCCGCGGATGCCGGGCCGGAGCGCATTCTCGGCGGCGGAATCCCGGGTGCGCTGCACTGGTTTGCCAATGCGGTGATCAAACCCTTTGCGGATTTTTTCACACGCTACGGCTGGCATGCGCTGGTGCTGCTGGCGTTGATCGGAACCTACCGGATTTCCGATGTGGTGATGGGCATCATGGCCAACCCGTTTTATGTCGATATGGGTTACACCAAGGACGAGGTTGCCACGGTCTCAAAAGTCTACGGTGTCATCATGACTATCGCCGGCGCATGGGTGGGCGGATTGCTGAGTGTACATTTTGGTATTTTGCGAATCCTCATGCTGGGTGCAATTCTGTCTGCCGCCACCAACGTGCTGTTTGCCTGGCTGGCGGGAGTAGGGCACGATGTCACGGCACTGATCTTTGCCGTATCTGCCGATAATCTGGCCGGCGGTATCGCCAGTGCCGCATTTGTCGCCTACCTTTCCGGGCTCGTCAATCGTGCTTATTCCGCCACACAATACGCGCTGTACAGCTCCATCATGCTGCTGCTGCCGAAATTCATTGCAGGCTATTCCGGCGTGATGGTGGATGCCTGGGGTTATGCCAGTTTCTTTTATGCCACCGCCCTGATAGGCGTGCCGGTGATCGTGCTGGTGTGGCTGGCAGGGCGAGTGGAACAGGTGGTTGACGGCAAGACCTGAAGTCCGCTCTTTTGGGCGCGAAGCTGGCAATATCGCGTAGCCTGCCGCCGTTGTTTAAGGTCGATCCTATTTTTTCTTCATTGTTGCCTCAATCTGTTGGCATAGCGTTTTCAGTATCTTGATGCGTGCGAAATTTTTGTCGTTGGCCTCCACCAGCGTCCACGGTGAAATTTCGGTGCTGGTGCGATCCACCATGTCGCAAACGGCATGTTCATATTGGTCCCACTTTTTGCGGTTGCGCCAATCCTCTTCGGTAATCTTGAAATGCTTGAAGCCGATTTTTTCGCGCTCCTTGAAGCGTCTCAATTGCTCTTCCTTGCTGATGGTGAGCCAGAATTTGGCCACCACGATTCTATGGCGCACCAGTTGCGCCTCGAAATCGTTGATCTCGCTGTAGGCGCGCATCCAGTCGGTTTCCGAGCAAAACCCCTCGACGCGCTCGACCAGTACGCGGCCATACCAGGAGCGGTCAAAGATGGTTATCCGCCCGCGCCGCGGAATGTGTCGCCAGAAGCGCCACAGGTAGGGCTGGGCGCGCTCTTCTTCGGTGGGGGCTGCGACCGGAATGATATTGTACTGGCGAGCATCCAGCGCGCCGGTGATGCGGCGGATCGCGCCGCCCTTGCCGGCGGCATCGTTGCCTTCGAACATGGCGATCACGGTGATGTCCCTGAATTTTGGGTCGCGCGTCAATAGCGCCAGCCTGCTCTGGTATTTCCCCAGCTCCGCCTGATAATCCTTTTTGGTGATTTTCTGGCCGAGATCCAGCGTCTTCAGAATATTGAGATTGTCAATCGAAGCAAGCGGTGGCGGTGCGGAAATTTCTGTTCCTTTGTTGCCGGAGTCGTCGAGACGCTTGCGGATGGCGTCCAGAATGACCTTGCCTATAGTCAGGCTGCGGTAGCGCGCGTCGTAACCCTCGACAATGGTCCATGGTGCTTCGGCGGTGCTGGTGTGGCGTATCACGCTTTCGCTTACGGCGCGGTACTTGTCGTACAGCTTGTAATGTTCCCAATCCCGTTTTGTGACGCGCCAGCGGGTTTTTGGATCCTTTTCGAGCAGCTTGAGACGCTTCTTCTGCTTGTCCTTGGATAAATGCATCCAGAATTTCAGGATCAGTGCGCCTTCATCGGTGAGCATTTTTTCCAGGCGCCGGGTGCGTACCAGGCTATGGTCAAGATCGGCGGCCTTGGTGTGCCCGGCTACCCGGTTGAGAATCGGCCAGGTGTACCAGGAACCGAGAAATACGCCGATCCGGCCCTTGGGCGGCAGCGCGCGCCAAAAGCGCCACATCATCGGGCGGTCCAGTTCTTCATCGGAGGGCTCACCCATGCCGTGCGCCTGGATGTAGCGCGGGTCCATCCATTCGTTGAGCAGGTTGACGGTTTCGCCGCGCCCTGCCCCATCCACTCCACCGACCAGGATGATGACCGGAAATTTTGCCAGCTTGGCCAGATCCAGTTGCGCTTCCAGCAAGGCTTCGCGTAACGGCGGCACTTCCTTGTCGAAGGTATCCTTGTCTATCTTGTGCCCAAGCTCTGCTGATTCAAACATGATGACCTCCTCATAAGAATTCCGGTGTGATGACCAGACGTAACGTGGTTTGTGCGGATCCTGCGGACTCGCGCCTGGCGAACCACCACAGCGCACCCTTTTTGATGTTCAGCGAATAATCGTTACAGCCCAACAGTTGTGCGGCGACTTCTCCCAACGCCGGCTGGTGGCCGATTATCAGCACTGTGCCGCCAGCCTCCGGCCAGCGCGCTGCCTGCAATATGGTTTGTGCCGTCGCGCCGGACGCAATGGTGGGGGCGAGGGTAAAGTGATCGGTCAATGCCGCTGCAGTCTGTTGGGTGCGGGTCGCCGGGCTGACCAGAATACGCGCGTCATCGGGTAGATGGTGATGCAGAAAGGCGGCGATTTTATTCGCCTGTTTGGCACCTTTTGCGGTGAGCTCACGGGCGTGATCGGGTGTGCCATCTGCCGCTTCCGCGTGTCGCCACAAAATCAGATCCACCACATCCTCCAGATTGCATTTCGCTTGTCGGTATATACCGGATACACTGCTGTTGCTACTTTAATCTGAAGGAGATGACATGACAACCAGAAAGACCGTTGCGGCTACGGCAAAGGCCGCTATAAAAAAATTGCCGGTGGAGAAACCTGCGGTCGATGCTGCGGTGAAGAAACCGAAAAAAGAAGCCAAGGTGAAAATAGTGCGTGACAGTTTCACCATGCCGCAAAACGAGTACCAGAAGATTGCCGAAATCAAGGAAGCTTGCCTGGAAGCCGGGCTGCAGGTGAAGAAAAGCGAAGTGCTGCGCGCCGGCCTGAAGGTTCTGGCCGGATTGAATGCGGCACAGCTGAAACGCGCTCTGGCAGGGCTGGAAAAAATCAAGACTGGTCGCCCCAAAAAACGCTAGGAGGGTGTCATGTCCGGCAAGCTGGCGAGTTGTTTGAGTAATCTGCTTTGCGCGTATTTCGGTTTGGCGCGGCGGGCGTTCTTGCGCCGGTAATGCCCCTCGCCATCCATGCCCCACGCCTCGCAGTTGTCTTGCAGGTAAACTTTCAGACCCTCATCAATCACGCGCTTCTTGAGTTTTTTATCAAGTATCGGGAAGCATACCTCGATGCGGCGGAAGAAGTTTCGATCCATCCAGTCTGCGCTGGCAAGATAGACATCGTGTTTCAGGTCGTTGCGAAAATAAAAAATGCGCGTATGTTCCAAAAAACGGCCGATCACCGAACGTACCCGGATATTCTCCGATAACCCCTTCACGCCGGGGCGCAGCGCACATACGCCGCGCACGATCAGATCCACCTTCACCCCCGCTTGCGAGGCTTCGTATAGTGCATTGATAGTTTCCGGCTCCAGCAATGCATTCATCTTGGCGATGATGTGGGCGCGCTTGCCCGCCTTGGCGAGACGGATTTCATTCTGTATGGAACGCAACACCTCGCTGTGCAATGAAAACGGCGATTGCCACAGGTGTTGCAGCTTGCGTGCCTTGCCGAGGCTGGTGAGCTGGCCGAATACCTCATTCACATCCGCGCAGACTTCTTCATTGCAGGTGAACAGGCCGAAGTCAGTATAGAGCCGCGCGGTGCGCGGATGGTAATTACCGGTACCCAGATGCACATAGCGGCGCAGCTTGCCGTCTTCGCGGCGCACCACCATCAGCATTTTGGCATGGGTCTTGTGCCCGACCACGCCGTACACCACATGCGCCCCCACCTGTTCCAGACGGGTCGCCCAATTGATGTTGGCTTCCTCGTCAAAACGTGCCATCAGTTCCACTATTACGGTCACTTCCTTGCCGTGCTGCGCCGCGCCGATCAGTGCTTCCATCAGTTCGGAAACCGCGCCGGTGCGATACACGGTTTGCTTGATTGCGACCACGCCCGGATCACTGGCTGCCTGCTGGATGAAATCGATGACCGGCCTGAAAGACTGAAAAGGGTGGTGCAACAAAATGTCGCCTTTGCGAATTGCCTTGAACATATTCGCGCCCTTTTTCTGAATCACCGTCGGCACACCGGGCACAAAATCGGTAAATTTCAGATCGTCGCGCGCCACCTGATCGGGAATTTCCATCAGGCGCACCAGATTCACCGGGCCATGCACGCGGTATAAATCCTCGGTGCCGAGATTGAATTCCTTGAGCAATGTCTCGGCGATTTGCGGCGAGCAGGTATCGGCGACCTCGAGGCGCACCGCATCGCCGAAATGGCGTTGCGGCAATTCACCCTGCAGCGCAATGCGCAGGTTTTTCATTTCTTCCTCGTCCACAAACAAATTGCTGTTGCGCGTGACGCGGAACTGATGGCAGCCGAGCACTTCCATACCGGAAAATAACTCGCCAACATGCGCGTGCAAAATCGAGGAAAGGAACACGAAGCCATATTCGCAGCCGCTGATTTCCGGCGGCATCAGGATGGTGCGTGGCAGCACACGCGGCGCCTGAACAATGGCGCGCACCTGATTGCGTCCGAACGCATCTTTGCCCTGCAGTTCCACGGCAAAATTCAGGCTCTTGTTGAGCACACGTGGAAAAGGGTGTGCCGGATCAAGGCCGATCGGGGTCAGCACCGGCATTACTTCACGCAGGAAAAAATCCTTGACCCAGGCCTGCTGCGCCTCATTCCAGTGGGTGCGGCGCAAGAATGCGATGCTCTGCGCAGCGAGTGCGGGAATGACATCCTTATCGAACAACCGGTATTGCCGTTCGATCAGCTGATGCGCCTGTTCACACACCAGTTTGAGTGTCTGTCTGGCGGTCATGCCGTCAGCACCGGCAGCAACGCTGCCCAGCTTGACCTGTTCCTTCAAGCCGGCCACACGAACTTCGAAAAACTCATCGAGATTGCTGCTGACAATGCACAGATATTTGAGTCGCTCCAGCAACGGAATAGCGGCATCCTCGGCTTGCGCCAACACGCGCCGGTTGAACTCGAGCTGGCCGAGCTCGCGGTTCAAAAATTGCTGCGGGACAAATTTTTTGGACAAGTTGGGGTATTAGTTTTTTGGCTGCACATACCCTGGCGGCATTTGTGTGCCTTCGCCAAAGAAATAATTTTCCATTTGTGCGGCAAGGTATTTGCGCGCTTGCGCGTCGGCAAGATTGAGGCGGTTTTCGTTCACCAGTATGGTCTGGAACTTGATCCAGCCCTGCCATGCCTCCTTGGAGACATTTTCGAAAATCCGTTGACCCAGCGGCCCCGGATAGACCGGACGATCCAGCCCCTCAGCCTCGCGTCCCAGTTTTACACATTGCACCATTCTTGCCATTTGTAAATCTCCGTATGAGTGATCGTGTCCCGCAATTATGACATCCCGACACAATTTTTGTACAAATCCGGCTGAAAGCAAGCAAATACAAGGGTGCGACAATATGCCACATTCTCAAGAGGAGATTATTCGGCGAAAATTGCGGCACATTTTTTTAGGAGAAGAACAATGCAACTGAAGCGTATAGCAATCTGTGTCGCGCTGGCGTTTGCGTCCGGCGCATTTGCGGCGGAAACCTTACCGGAGGTGCCGGTTAGGTCGGAAATCCTGCAACCGTTGCCATCGACGAACAATCACGGTCTTGACCAGGATAGTCTGGCGGGCAAACGTACCGGCACCAGCGATACCGCCAGCCTGCTCAGGGATGTCCCGGGCGTCAGCCTGTATGGCGCAGGGGGTGTATCCAGCCTGCCGGCGATCCACGGCCTGGCCGACGACCGATTGCGCATCAAGGTGGACGGCATGGATTTGATTTCCGCGTGCGGCAACCACATGAACCCGCCGCTTTCCTACATCGACCCCTCCAGCGTAGGCACCATTCAGGTATTCGCCGGTGTTACGCCGGTCAGTGTGGGCGGTGACAGCATTGGCGGCGCCATTGTGGTGAATTCCGCAGCGCCGGAATTTGCCGCTGCGGGGCAGGAAACCTTGCTCAAGGGGCAGGCCGGCGCTTTCTATCGCAGCAATGGCAACGCACAAGGCGGCAACCTTACGGCGACTATCGCCAGCGAAGTTCTGAGCCTCACCTACACCGGCTCGACGACCAAGGCTGATGATTACAAGGCTGGGGGCGACTTCAAGGCAGCGGGCCTGGCAGCGGCGGGCAGGGGCTGGCTGGCAGGAGACGAAGTCGGGGGGTCTATGTACAAATCGACGAATCAATCTATCGGATTTGCGCTGCGTAATGAAAACCATATATTTGAACTCAAGTATGGGATACAGGATATTCCTTACCAGGGCTGGCCGAACCAGCGCATGGACATGACCGGCAATGACAGTAAACAGGTCAACTTGCGCTATGCCGGTGACTACGACTGGGGCAAAATGCAAGCGCGCGCCTACAACGAGCACACGCGGCACAAAATGCAGTTTGGCGATGACAAGCTCTACTGGTATGGCCCTAACAACGTACTAAACTCCGATGGCGTGCCTTGTATTCCTAGTGCCGGCATGAATGGTTGTGCCGCCGGCATGCCGATGGACACCGAAGGAGATAATACCGGTGTATCCGTCAAGGGGGACATCATCCTGTCGGCGCGCGATCTTCTCAGAGTCGGCGGCGAAATCCAGCAGTACCGGCTGAATGATTGGTGGGATCCATCCGGCAAAGGAATGTCGCCCAATGTGTTCTGGAACATTCGTGATGGCGAGCGTGACCGCACAGCGGCTTTTGGTGAATGGGAGGCGCAGTGGAACACGCAATGGCTGACACAACTCGGCATGCGTTACGAAAGGGTAGAGATGAATACCGGCAAGGTCCAGGGGTACGGCCCAACCTATAGCCCTGCTGAAGCCGCCGCCTTCAATGCCGCCGACCGCAAAAAAACCGACGACAACATCGATTTGACCGCCTTGTCCCGCTACGTGCCTGATGCCGGAAAATCCTTTGAATTCGGCTACGCACAGAAAACCCGCTCCCCCAATCTTTATGAGCGCTATACTTGGTCCGAACATGGCATGTCGATGCGCATGATCAACATGGCAGGTGATGGCAATGGCTATGTCGGCAATCTCAACCTGAAGCCGGAAATTGCACATACCTTCAGTGCGACAGGCGACTGGCATGATGCGACCAAGGAAAAATGGGGGCTGAAAGTGACGCCTTACTACACCTACATCGATGATTATATTGATGCCGCGCGTTGCTCCGGTGCTGTCGGACCTGGTGCTGTGTGCACCGCTGCTAACCTGATCGCGACGAATGCGTTTGTCTATCTCAGCTTCGTCAATCAGTCGGCCCGGCTGTACGGCTTCGACATCTCCGGCCAGTATGCGCTGGGAAGCTTCCAGGGCTTCGGCAGCTTCACCGCAACCGGCATGTTGAACTATGTTGACGGCAGGAATGAAACGACCGGCGACAATCTTTACAACATGATGCCGCTGAACACGAAACTCGCCGTTGCGCAGCGCTTGGGCAACTGGACCAACACCGCGGAAGCCGTGTTTGTCGATGCCAAGACAGACGTATCGCGTGAACGCAACGAGCTCCGGACCGCTGGCTATGGCCTGCTCAATCTGCGTAGCAGCTACGAATGGAAGCAATTTCGTTTCGATGTGGGAGTCGAGAATGCCCTGGACAGGTTCTACAACGATCCTCTCGGCGGCGCCTATACCGGTCAGGGCAAGACCATGTCCGGAACCGATGTGCCATGGGGCATACCTGTTCCCGGCCGGGGCCGTTCGATCAACGCGGGCGTGACGATGAAATTCTGATTGCCGGTAGAATCAGTAAAAAAGCCGCCGTAAATACGGCGGCTTTTTTGTCGGCATGAATCCGGCGGGTTAGTATGCGAACAGTGCGAACTATTTTCTTGCCCCGCATACCGAAATCATGACTACTCACACGCTCTCGCATATTAGCCTCAAGCCACAAGGCCTGAATTTTCAGGCGTTGCCGCCGTTGTCACTATACATCCACATTCCGTGGTGCGTGCGCAAGTGCCCGTATTGCGATTTCAACTCGCACGAGGTGCGCACTCCCTCTCCCTTGCAGGGAGAGGGCGGGGGAGAGGGTAGACTCTCTGTACCCCTTGAGAAGCAGTACGTCGCCGCACTGATCCGCGATCTGGAGCTGGCCCTGCCGCAGATATGGGGACGCAAGGTGTATAGCGTGTTTTTTGGCGGTGGCACGCCCAGTCTATTGAGCGGCGCGAGTATCGCGGAGATTCTGCGCAACGTGCGCATGCTGTTGCCGCTTGAGCTCAATGCCGAGATCACGCTGGAGGCCAACCCCGGCACGGCTGAAACAGCCCGCTTTGCCGGATATCGCGAGGCGGGCGTGAACCGCCTGTCGCTTGGTATCCAGAGTTTTAACGATGCGCATCTGCAGGCACTGGGGCGCATTCACAACGCCGCCGAAGCCAGGCGTGCCATCGATATGGCGCAGCGGTATTTTGATAATATCAACCTCGACCTGATGTACGCATTGCCGCAGCAGACGCCGGAACAGGCGTTGCAGGATGTGCATACTGCGCTGACATTTGCACCGCAACATCTGTCCTGTTATCACCTCACGCTGGAACCGAACACGCTGTTCCATCACAATCCGCCCGCCTTGCCGGACGATGATGCGAGCAGCGACATGCAGCGGCGCATCGAGGAATTGCTGGCCTCCGGCGGTTATGAACATTACGAGACCTCCGCGTTTGCGCAGCCGCAACGGCGTGCCCGGCACAACCTCAACTACTGGCAGTTTGGCGACTATCTGGGCATCGGTGCGGGCGCGCACAGCAAGCTGAGTTTTCACGACCGGGTTCTGCGGCAGATGCGCCACAAACAACCGCAGGCTTACCTGAATGCACCGGTGCAGGGTGCGCCGGTCCAGGAGGAGCATGAAGTGCCCCGCGCCGATCTCGCTTTTGAATTCATGCTGAACGCGTTACGCCTGAATGAAGGTTTCGACAGCACGCTGTTTCAGGAACGCACCGGTCTGCCGCTGCCCAGCATTCACCGGGAGCTGGATGAGGCAGTGCAGCGCGGGCTGCTGATACGAGACCATCAACGCATCGCACCGACACAACTCGGGCAGCGCTTCCTGAATGACCTGCTGGAAATTTTTCTGGCGAAAAACTGAAGTCAATATCGTATTGGCATTCAATTGTTCAGTAATCAGTAGCTAGAGCTACAAAAGTGCTAGTTAGAATTACGGTGCGCAAGGATATGGTGCAGCTATATTTACTGACTACTGTGTAACGCCGCACAGTTATTAATTTGCTGTTTATTTCAGTGAAAGTATCCAGCGTATGGTTACCAGGTATTCTTCATCTGTCATCTTGCCGATATTCGCGGGCATTTGCGCTGTGCCCCATACACCAGAGCCGCCATGCTTGATTTTATTTAGCAGCCTTGCCTCGATAGCGGCAACATTATTAAGTTTTTTGGCCTCCGCCCGGTATTTTTTGGCTACCTCCTTGTAGGCAGGGCCGACAAGTTTCCTGTCTACGTCATGGCAGTTCAAACAGCCATTTACTCTTGCATATTCCCATCCGGCTGCCGGTTCCTCAAAGGCCAGCGCTGGTGTGCCAAGCAGACAAGTAAAAATTCCCGTAATAATCAAAATCCATTTCATTGTTTTTTCTCCATTAAGTAAAGGCAGTAATCCGGCGTCTATGGTTTACCCGGTAGTCAGAGCTACAAAATTGCCAGTCAAGCGTGACGAGCTAAATGTTGTCGCATTAATTTAACGCAAAACCACATGATTACCTGGTTCCTGTGAAATTTATGCGGCATTATTTATGACGCTATGTTCAGTTGGCAAGGCAATTGCCCGTTGCAGCTCCAGTCGGGGTAACGCTCGAACCGGTCGCACCGTTGACGCAGTCATGGCAATTAAGCCGAATATGCACCAATCAATGCCATCTTATTTGCGGTTACTGCCCGTCACAATCTTGTATTCCAGCAGACGGCATTCGATCGCACCGTTGAATAGTGGCGTGCGCTTCGACGGTGACAGGCGCATCAGTTTCAGAATGGCTTTGTCGGCGGTGAACAGGTAGGCAGTCCAGCCACCGAATTTTTTCTTCAGTGCATCGCCCAGTTTCGGATACAGATCCGCCAGCTCATCCAGTTCACCCATGCGTTCGCCATAAGGGAGGTTTGCGACCAGCACGCCATGCTCCGCCGGGGCGGGAATTTCCAATATGTTGGCCTGCTTGAGTTGCACGCATTCTCCCAGTCCAGCTTCCTGCAGGTTGCGCCATGCGGCCTTCAGCGCATCGCCGTACAAATCACTGCCGTAAATTTCCAGTAGTTTGGCAGGCAACTGCGCGGTAATCGCCTGTTCGCGCATCGCCTGCCATTTCGCCGTATCAAAATTTTTCAGTCTTTCGAATGCGAAGTCGCGCGCGATGCCGGGTTGGATATTCAGCGATATTTGCGCTGCCTCGATCAGGAATGTGCCGCTGCCGCACATCGGGTCGAGCAGCGGTGTGCCGGGCTGCCAGTTGGCCATACGCAAAATGCCCGCCGCCAGGTTTTCGCGTAGCGGCGCGATGTTGGTATGCTGGCGCACGCCGCGCTTGAACAGTGCGTCGCCGGAGGTGTCCAGATACAACATCAGCTTGCTGTCTTCGATGAACACATGGATGCGCACATCCGGTGCGAGCGTATCCACGCTGGGCCGTTCGTTGCAGTGCGCGCGGAAGCGGTCACACACCGCATCCTTGACCAGCAGCGTGATGAATTCCAGGCTTTTCAGCGGGCAGCGTATTGCCGTGGTGTTGACACGGATGGTGAGTGTGACATCGAACCAGCGCTGCCATTGCAGTTCGAACGCCGTTTTATAAATATCCTGCTCATTGTGATATTGCGTTTCCGCAACGCGCCACAGGATGCGGCTGGCAAGGCGGCTCTCCAGATTGGCGCGGTAACACAGCGCCCAGTCGCCGGAAAAATGCACTCCGCCTTCGGTGGCGCGCACGTTGTGTGCGCCCCATGTTTCCAGATCGCTGCGCAATAACGGTTCGAGCCCGCGCGGGCAGGGGGCAAAAAAATCCGGCATCAGAAAGGTTTGACGGTAACGAGTATGACAATGGCTGTCAGCAACAGTACGGGAGCTTCGTTGAACCAGCGGTAAAAAACATGGCTGCGCGTGTTCTGGTCGGCGGCGAATTGCTTGAGCAGATGGCCGCAATAATAGTGATAAGCGACCAGAAACAGTACCAGCAAAAGTTTGACGTGCAACCAACCGCCAAAAAATATCTCGCGATAACCCAGCCACAGCCACAGCCCGAAGCCGATAGCCAGCCATGCAATCGGCGTGGTGAAGCGGTACAGTTTGTGCTCCATCAATTTCAGGCGCGCGATTTCGGCGGGCTCGGTTGCCATCGCATGATTCACAAAAATACGCGGCAGATAAAACAGCCCGGCGAACCAGCTCACCACAAAAATAATGTGAAATGTCTTAATCCACAGCATTGAAAGTCCTTATTGAGAAAGTCGCCGCCTTAACAACACCAGCGACATATAAAAACCCAGCAGCGCATAACCCAGCAACACGGCAATATGCCACAGGAAATTTGCCGGAATTACGTCGTTCAACAACGGTCGTGCCAGATCGGTGGCATGTGTCAGCGGCAGGATCGATGACACAGTTTGCAGCAATGGCGGCAACCGGTCGACCGGAAAAAACACGCCGCATAATAGCACCATCGGCGTGATGATCAGGGTGAAGTAGTACATGAAGAAGTCGTAGCCGGGTGCGAGGGCGGTCATGATCAACCCGAGCGATGCGAAGCACAGCCCGACCAGCAGCGCAAGCGGGATCAGCCACAGCGTCAGCGGTGAATGCGACAGTCCGAGCAGCCAGATGACCGCCAGCACCGCCAGTCCCGCCAGCAGACTCTTGCTCGCCGCCCAGATAATTTCCGAGAACACGATATCGTCCAGTGTGACCGGCGTGTTGAGTATCGCTTCCCAGGTGCGCTGTTCGTGCATGCGCGTGAAGCCGGAATACAACACTTCGAAGCTGGCGCTGTTCATGGCGCTGTAGCACACCGTTCCGGCGGAGAGGAACGCAATGTAGGGCATGCCGCCGACTTCCGGCAGCATGCCACCCAGCCCGTAGCCCAGGCCCAGCATGTAAATTACCGGGTCGGCGAGATGGCCGAGTATCGACGGCCCGGCCATTTTTTTCCACACCATAAAGTTGCGCCGCCAGATCGGGATGAAGCGCAGGCTCAGGCGCGGCAGGGCGAAGTGGTTTACGCTCATTTCAACACTTTCGTCATTCCCGCGCAGGCGGGAATCCAGTCGGGCGAGTGGATCGCGCGGTGCACGGCAGCATCCTGGTATGGCCGTTTCCCGAAGTGGGCAGGCAAGGTATTCGGCCGCAAGGCCAAAGCTCGCAAACTCGCAGTAAACGACTCGTTTTGTCCGCTGCGCGGAGTATTTGAATTGCTGGATTCCCGCCTGCGCGGGAATGACGGTGCAGGGATCATTCGCGCATCTCCCGTCCGGTGAGTTTCAGAAACACATCCTCGAGGTTCGCAGGGCGATGCAGATAGCGCAGTTCCGGCCGCTGCAGCAATCCAAGCAATAATGGTTGCGCATCCTGCAAGTAGCAGAATACGGTTTCGCCGCTGATCTCGAAACGTTGCGTATGGCGTGTTGCGTGGCTTCGTGCCCATTCCGCCGCGCCCTCGCCGAATACTTCGACCACCTGCGGCTCGATGTTCTGTTCGATGAGTTCGCGCGGCGAACCTTCGCTGATGATGTGCCCGTTATCCATCACCGCGAGGCGGTGGCAGAGCCGCTCCGCCTCGTCCATGAAGTGCGTGGTGAGCAACAGTGTTTTGCCGCGCGCGGTCAGTTCGCGCAGGCGTTGCCAGATCAGGTGACGTGCCTGCGGGTCGAGTCCGGTGGTGGGCTCATCGAGAAAAATGACATCCGGGTCGTTTACCAATGCGCGCGCCAGGGTCAATCGCCGTTTCATGCCGCCGGACAGGGTTGGTATCTTGGCATCGCGTTTGTGGACAAGATTGGCGAACTCCAGCAGTTCCGGCAAGCGTGCCTCGATGGCCGCATCGCTCATGCCGAAATAGCGGCCGTATACCAGCAGGTTTTCCGCAACGCTGAAATCCGGATCGAGATTATCCATCTGCGGCACCACGCCAACGCGCAGCCTCGCGGCGCGCGCTTGTTCAGGCACGGCATGATCCAGCAACTTTATGTCGCCGGCATCCGGCGTAATCAGGCCGAGTAGCAAGCGCATTGTGGTGGTCTTGCCAGCGCCGTTCGGTCCCAGCAGGCCGAAACATTCGCCGCGCCGGATGGAAAAATCCACCCCGTCCACGACCACCTGCCCGCCGTAGTATTTGCGCAGGCCACGGACGCTCAACACCGGACTCAAACTACAATGTCCGGATGTTGCGCTAAGACCGGTCCGGGTTGTAACGGCATCAGAGTTTCAGGCGCTCGACAATGCGGCCATGCCTGAGATGTTCGCCGATAATTTCGTCAAGGTCTGTTTCATTCCGGTAGGTATACCAGATACCCTCGGGGTATATCACGATAACCGGCCCTTCCTCGCAGCGCCCCATGCAGCCGGCGGAATTGATGCGGATGCTGTTGCGGTGGGTGGAAAGTTCGAGTTCCTTTACCTTGTCCTTCACATAATCACGCGCTTTTTGCGCGCCGTGTTTGTTGCAGCAGTCGCCGCCGTCTTCGCGCTGATTGGTGCAAAAAAATACATGCTTGTCGAAAAAACTCATAATGAACCTCGCAGGAATGAAATCAGACAGAATTATACTTTCGTGTCCGCCACAGGTGCAGCAACAACAGCAACGGAAAAATCAGCGCGATGGTTTGCGCCAGGCCATTGTAATTAAGCAGATGGCCATAATGCCAGTGGTAGATGGACATTGCAGCGGCCGGTGTGTTGCCGTCAAACACAAAATTTACAATCACAAAATAACCCAGCGTCACCGCAGTACCAGAGACAATGGCAGCGCTGCGCGGCAGCCGCAACATCACGAACAGCAGCAGCATCCCCAGCAGCATCCCCAGCAGCGCTTCGCTGTTGATCCACAGCAACAGCGCCCAGGATTTTAGTAGTAGCGCGGCGGTGATGAATTTAGCCAATGCCACCACGCCCAACACCGCCGGCAACACCGTGACGGTAGTGCGCGGTACGCGCAGCAAGGTCAGCAGCAACGCGCCCAGCATCAATAAATTCAGCGCAACCGCACTGCTTTCCCACATACCAAACGGGGCGGATGGCGACGCGGCGAATGGCTGCCGCGCTACCTCACTGATAAAGACATTGCCCAGCATCGGCAGAGACGGATTGATCTGGCCGAATATCCACAGTGCCAGCAGCGCCAATCCGAAATCCATTTCCTTGCCATGCTGAAACAGACTGCCGCGCCACTGCGCCACGCGCGCGAGAAGCCGGGTCCACGAGGTCATGCTCACGGCCAGCAACGCGCCTGCCAGCGTGCCCATCGCGTTGGACAGCAGATCCATGTTGGAGCTGACGCGCCCGGGCAGGTACATTTGCAGATATTCCATGCATGCCGACAACAGCACGCCCAGACACAAGGTGAGTGTTGCGCTGATGACTGCGCCGATACGCGCCCGCAACGTCAAGCCGACCAGCAAGCCGAACGGCAGATAGGACAGCAGATTGACGGCCGCATCGAATGCGGTATAAGTGAGCGACAAAGGCGCAGCCAGCACTTCGGCGAAGTTCAACCCCTGTGCGCGCCACCCGCTAAACGGTGACAGGCTCGCGTACACGATAAACAGGGCGTAGCCGATGGCCAGCCAGGTGCGCAATCGTGCGCGGGTTTCGGTGATGAGTAATTGTTTCATGCCTTGTGCTCGTTTAGCATAAACTCGTGCAACGATTCGTTTGCTCCCTCTCCCTATGGGAGAGGGTTGGGGTGAGGGAAACGGGCATAGCGAGTTTTATTTTCAGGGGCGGCCTTCTTGCCATGCCCGTTCTGACCGGAGGTCTGGCTATTCATCTGCGATTCACGCCACAGGCCGGTTTTTGCGGCGGCTACGCGTTCAACCGGCCAAGCAGCTCGCGAATTTTGAGCGGATCGTCGGCACGCAGGATTTTCTGCGTCAGTGCGCTGAGCTCCGGCAGACTGGTGGTGAGTACGCGCTGTTTGATACCGGGCACCTGCGCCGAGAACATTGAAAACTGGCGCAGACCCAAACCCAGCAACAGGCGTGTGTAGGGCAGCTCGCCGGCCATTTCGCCGCATACCGAAATCGGCACCCCCAGCCTGTTGGCAGTGCCGATGGCATGCGCCAGCAACTGCAGGATGGCAGGGTGCAGCGGATCGTAAAGGTGCGCAACTTCTTCATCGGTGCGGTCGATTGCCAGCGTGTACTGAATCAGGTCATTGGTGCCAATCGACAAAAAATCCAGCTTTTTGGCAAATACACTTAACGCCAGTGCGGCAGCGGGAATTTCGATCATACCGCCGATTTTTATGTCGCTGTTGTGGGGGATACCTTCCTCTTTCAGACTCTGCCGGGTCGCGGCAATAAACTCCAGAGTCTGGTTGAGCTCCGACACGCTGGACAGCATCGGAATCAGTATTTTGACATTGCCGTAATGGGAGGCGCGCAGCAGTGCGCGCAACTGGGTGCGGAACAGTTGCGGTTCGGCCAGGCACAGGCGGATGGCGCGCAACCCCAGCGCGGGATTGCTGGCGACGCGTTCCACCCCCTTGATCTGTTTGTCCGCGCCAAGATCAAAAGTGCGAATAATGACGGGTTGGCCGTCCATGCCTTCCGCTACCGTGCGGTAGGCTTCAAACTGCTCATCTTCACCCGGAAGTTCATCGCGGTTGAGAAACAGGAATTCACTGCGAAACAGGCCGATGCCGGTCGCGCCGTTTTCTTTCACTTCGGCGATATCTTCGGGTTTTTCGATATTGGCATGCAGCTCGATGGCCGTGCCGTCCAGCGTGTTGGCACGCGCCGTGCGCAGCCGTTTGAGTTTCTTGCGCTCCAGCTCCCATTCACTGCGGCGCAGCTTGTATTCGGCAAGAATGGGTTTGTCCGGATTGACGATCAGCACGCCCTGTTCACCGTCCAGGATCAGCAGATCGTCTTCGCGCAGCAGTTCGCGGGCGTAATGCAGGCCGACCACGCACGGTGTATTCAGGCTGCGCGCGACGATTGCAGTATGCGAGGTCGCGCCGCCCAAATCGGTAATGAAGGCGGCATATTGTTGCGGCCTGAACTGGATCAGGTCGGCGGGGCTGAGATCATGCGCCACCAAAATGGTCTCGACATCCTGGCGCGCCGATGGCTGATGCCCGGGTTGCCCGAGTAATTGCTTGAGCAACAGCTCCGCCACCTGTTTTACATCGACCTGCCGCTCGCGCAGATAGGCATCTTCAAATTCGTCGAATTGCGCAATCAGCGCATCCATCTGCACCTTGAGCGCCCATTCCGCATTGCAATGTTCGCTGGCAATCATGTCGCGCGGCACGCTGCTCAACATCGGGTCGTCCAGGATCATCTGGTGCAGTTCCAGAAAAGCATCCAGTTCGGCGGCGGCGCGCGATGAATTCTTGCTGCGCAGACTGGAAAGTTCATTGCGCGTAATCTGCAATGCGGCGTCAAAGCGCGCAATTTCTTCATCGATAAATTTTTTTGGGAGCACGTAATGCGCCACCTCCAGCGAGGTGTGCGACACCAGGTGGGCATGACCGATAGCAATGCCGCTCGAGACTGCTATGCCGTGTAGCGTAAAGCTCATTCATCCTCTCCGAACAGGCCGTTAATGAGGTTCAATATGGCCAGCATCGCATCGGCTTCGTCTTCGCCACTGGTTTCGATGCTGATGGCCGTACCCTTGCCGGCCGCCAGCATCATCACGCCCATGATGCTTTTCGCGTTGACGCGACGCTGGTTGCGCGACAGCACCACTTCACACTTGAAGCTGGAGGCAAGCTGGGTGAGCTTGGCCGAGGCGCGCGCGTGCAGCCCGAGTTTATTGATGATCAGTGCATTCTGTTGCAGCATTCTGATGATCCTGATTCATGTAAACAATGCATTCACGGCCGCCCTCAAGTGCGATACACGCCAGCTCTGGTAACGCCTTATTGGGATGGCAGACCACGCGCAGCAGCATCGGCAGGTTCACACCGGCCACACCCATGACATGTTCGGCATGGCACAGTTGTCTGGCGATATTGCCCGGTGTGGCGCCGAATATATCCGCCAGAATCAGCACGCCGCCGCCGCTGTCGAGTTGTGTGATGAGCGCCCGGCCCTCGGTCAGCTTCTGCTGCGGATCGTCACCGGCGTAAACCGACAAGACCCCGAGATTGTGCGGCACTCTGTCCAGCACATGCTTGACGCAATCGACCAGGCTCTCGCCCAGCGCGTTGTGTGCGACTATCATGATTCCCACCATTTGGATTTCCTCCATTCAATACGCCGCTATCGGCACACGGCGTACTTTCGGCCCGATGATGTTCCGCTCCGCAACGCTTACGGCATTATTTCGAAGCGTGCATCCCTGTCTGCGAATTCTAGCCGTTTCCGCAGCGCCGCTGTGAGATGAATGGCACCTTGTGCATCCACCAGCATCGCTTCGGATAAATCCATTTGCTGCGCGGCGTGATGCCAGCCGCCGGTTCCGGCAATAAACAACGGTTTGGAGGCTGCGTCGGACAACACACCGGCGCGGCAGCCGCGCGTTAAAACGGTAACCGCCTGCACGCCTTGTACGGGATAACCGGTGCGCGGGTCGATCAGGTGGCAATAGCGTTTGCCGCCCGATTCAAAGTAACGCTGATAATCGCCGGAGGTGCCGATCGCTTCGCCGTCATGCAGCTCCAGTGTCGCCAGCGCACCGGATTTGCGCGGATGCTGGATGCCGACACGCCACGCGCGCTTGCCGTGCTGTCCCAGCGCGAGGATGTTGCCACCGATGTTGATCAGCGCATTGCGGACGCCCCGCTGTTTCAGCAAAGTTGCCGCGCGATCCAGTGCATAGCCCTTGGCATAGCCGCCCAGATCCAGTTGTACCGCTGGGTTTCTACTTTCCACCGCACCTTGCCCGAACACGATATCGTTCATTTGCGGGTTCGCTGCGACCAGTGTCGCAATTTGTGTTTCATCGGGTTGCACCGGCTTGAACTCGTCGGCGTGGAAACCCCATAACTCGATCAACTTGCCGATGGCCGGGTTGAACGTGCCCTGCGATTGGTGCGCAAGTTGCGCGGCATCCTGCAGCATGGCTTCCAGTTCCGGCGTGACGTCCTGGCTTTTGCCCGTGGCAAATGCCGTGTTCAGCGTGCTCAATTCGCTCGGTTGCCAGGCGTGCAGCATGTCATGCAAACGTTGGAACTCCCGCAACACCTCGCCCGCCGCCTGTCGCGCGTGCGCTTCATCCTCGCCGTAGATGCTGATATCCACCAGCGTGCCGAATACATAGCCCTGCTCCTGGTAGGCGGACGGCTCTTTGGCGCAAGCCAGAAGACAGAGGACAGAGGATATGAGACAGAGCCTTATGAAAACGCGGTGAAGCCGCGACGACCCTGCTGTCTTCTGTCTTCCGTCTCCCGTCATCAGACCTCCAGCTCTATCGCTGCCGCCAGCAATGCCAGCCGCGCCACCCCGCCATAAGCATAGAACCGGTTGGGCGTATCGTCCGGTGCACAATCCGGATTGGGCAGCATGCAAGTGGCTTCAAACGCTAGCGGCTCAAAGTGCATCCCGGGTGCGTTGAGGTTCTCGTCCACGCCGCGCTCGGTGTGCACGCGGTAAAACCCGCCAACCACATAATGGTCGATCAGGTACACCACCGGTTCGGCAACTGCCTCGTTAACGTTCTCGAAGGTATACACACCTTCCTGCACCAGCACATCGGAGACCTGCAAGCCTTCCTTTGTTGTAGCCATCTTGTTGCGCTGTCTGCGGCTCAAGCCGACGACTTCGCTGGCGTCCTTCACCGTCATGATGCCCATGCCGTAAGTACCCGCATCGGGTTTGACGATGACGAAGGGAGCGTGCTTGATGTCATATTCGGCATACTTCACGCGCATCTGCTGCAGTATGCCGTCCACCTTTGCAGCAAGACATTCCTCTCCGGCACGCTCATGGAAGTTGACCTGATGGCACACGGCGAAATACGGATCGATTAGCCAGGGGTCGATGCCAATCAGTTCGGCAAACTGTTGCGACACCTGGCGGTAGGCGGCGAAATGCCGCGACTTGCGCCGTACATGCCAACCCGCCGCCAGCGGCGGAAAAACTTCCTGTTCCAGATTTTTCAGGATGTCCGGCACGCCGCCGGAGAGGTCGTTGTTGAGCAATATCACGCACGGGTCGAAGCCCTCCAGTCCGAGCCGGTTGCCGTGCCGCTGCAACGGCTCCAGCGTCAGTGTGGCGCCACTGGGCAATTGTATCGGTGTAATCGTGGTAATTTCCGGCAGCAGACTGCCGACGCGCACGCTCATGCCGGCCTGCCTGAGGATGGTGACAATCTGCGCGACATTCTGCAGGTAAAAGCGGTTGCGCGTGTGGTTCTCCGGGATCAGCAGCACGCCGCGCGCTTCCGGGCACACCTTCTCCACCGCGCTTTGCATGGCCTGCACGCACAACGGCAAAAATTCCGGGTTGAGATTATTGAAGCCGCCGGGAAACAGATTGGTATCCACCGGCGCCAGTTTGAAGCCGCTGTTGCGCAAGTCTACCGAGGCATAAAATGGCACGGCATGTTCCTGCCATTGTGCGCGGAACCAGTGCTCAATGGTCGGTTGTGCGGAAAGGATGCGCCGCTCCAGGTCTAGCAACGGACCGGTCAGGGCGGTAGTGAGATGAGGAACCATGATGTCGGGAAAGAATTAGCTCGGCACATTTTAGCCGATAGTCACGCTATCCGGATAAATGCACCGGTGTTTAATTCGGCGTATGGCGCGTGCGATGTTAGAATCGCGCTCCAAAAATTTGTACAGATTGAGTTTCACATGCTTTCCACTGCCAACATCACCATGCAATTCGGCGCCAAGCCGCTGTTCGAGAACGTTTCCGTCAAGTTCGGCGACGGCAACCGCTACGGCCTGATCGGCGCGAACGGCTCCGGCAAGACCACCTTCATGAAAATTCTCGGCGGCGACCTCGAACAGAGTTCCGGCGAAGTAATGCTGGACCGCGGCGAACGGCTTGGCAAGTTGCGCCAGGATCAGTTTGCCTACGAGGATATGCGGGTACTGGACGTGGTGCTGATGGGGCATGCCGAGATGTGGGCGGCAATGTCGGAACGCGATGCGATCTACGCCAATCCGGACGCCTCGGAAGAGGATTACATGCACGCTGCAAACCTGGAGGCAACTTTCGCCGAATACGACGGCTACACCGCCGAGGCGCGTGCCGGCGAGTTGCTGCTCGGTGTCGGTATTGCCATCGAATTGCACCAGGGGCCGATGCGCGAGGTCGCGCCCGGCTTCAAGCTGCGCGTGCTGCTGGCGCAGGCACTGTTTTCCGACCCGGATATCCTGCTGCTCGACGAACCAACCAACAACCTCGACATCAATACCATCCGCTGGCTGGAAGATATCCTCAACGCGCGTAACTGTACGATGGTCATCATCTCGCACGACCGCCACTTTCTGAACAGCGTGTGCACCCACATGGCCGATCTCGACTACGGCAAAATCACCGTATATCCGGGCAACTACAACGATTACATGCTGGCCTCGACGCAGGCACGCGAGCAGCAATCGACAGACAACATCAAAGCCAAGGAAAAAATTGCCGAGCTTAAGGCCTTCGTGGCGCGCTTCTCGGCGAATGCCTCGAAGGCCAAGCAGGCAACCTCGCGCGCGCGGCAGATCGACAAGATCAAGGTGGAGGACATCAAACCGTCCAGCCGCCAGTACCCGTTCATTCGCTTTGAGTACGACGAGCGCGACAAGCTGCACCGCACCGCGGTGGAAGTGCAAAAGATGGCCAAAGGCTTCGACAAGATACTGTTTTCAAATGTCAATTTCCGTATTGACGCCGGCGAAAAAGTCGCCATCATCGGGCCGAACGGCATCGGCAAAACCACGCTGCTGCGCTGCCTGGCGGGCGAGCTTACACCCGACACCGGCACTATCAAATGGACAGACAAGGCCAAGCTCGGCTACTACGCGCAGGACCATGCACACGAGTTCGCCAAGGATGAGCTGATGATGGACTGGATGACTTACTGGCGCGGACCAAACGATGACGACCAGGTGGTGCGCGGCACCCTGGGGCGTTTGCTGTTCTCTGGCGACGACGTGAAGAAAAAAGTAAAGGTGCTGTCCGGCGGCGAGAAGGGGCGCATGCTGTTCGGCAAACTGATGCTGCAAAAACCCAATGTGCTGCTGATGGATGAGCCGACCAACCATATGGACATGGAAGCCATCGAATCACTCAACACCGCCCTCGACCTGTTTAAAGGCACGCTGATCTTTGTCAGCCATGATCGCGAGTTTGTTTCCTCGCTGGCAACACGCATTCTCGAGATTTCCGCCAAGGGCGTGACCGACTATCATGGCAATTATGAGGAATACCTGCGCGACCAGGGCATAGCACTGTAAATTCCATCACCCGCATGAGGAATTGGCAATCATGGCCAAGGAACTGACATGAATGAACGTCGTTACACGCTGACCAGTTCCTGCCCGGATCGCACGGGCATCATCGCCACCGTCACCGGTTTCATCGCACAACACGGCGGCTTCATCGTTGAAGCGAGCTACCATACCGATCAGGAAACACAGCGCTTTTTCATGCGCCAGGAAATCCGCGCTGCTTCACTGCCGTTTGACGTAGACGAATTCCGTCGCCGTTTTGCACAGTTTTCCGGTGATTTCGCAATGACCTGGCAGCTTTCCGATTCGGCGCAGAACAAGCGCCTGGTGATTCTGGTGAGCAAACAGGATCATTGTCTGAATGACCTGCTGCATCGCTGGCGTAGCGGGGAACTGCTGGTGGACATCCCCTGTGTGATCTCTAACCACGAAGACCTGCGCAGTTTCGTCGAATGGCACGGCATCCCGTTCATTCATATCGACATGGCAGACAAGGCAGCGGCATTCGCCGGAATCGGCACACTGTTCGAGCAGCATCAGGGCGATACACTGGTGCTGGCGCGCTTCATGCAGATTTTGCCACCGGATTTTTGCCGGCGTTACACCGGGCGCGTCATCAACATCCACCACAGCTTCCTACCGTCCTTTGTCGGCGCAAAGCCCTACCATCAGGCTTTTCAGCGTGGCGTGAAACTGATCGGCGCAACCTGCCATTTCGTCACCGACGAACTGGACGCGGGGCCGATCATCGAACAGGACACGGTGCGTGTGGATCACGGCGACACGGTGGATGATCTGGTGCGCTACGGGCGCGATATCGAGAAAACCGTGCTGGCGCGCGGCCTGCGCTATCACATCGAAGATCGCGTGCTGATCTGCGGCAACAAGACCATCGTGTTCCGATAAAGCGTTATCTGCCTAGCAATCCTCCTCCCTCATCCATTTCAGCGCTATTGTTTGCTTATGCTACGCGGTACGCCAATCTTGCGGCACCAGGCTAATATTGGACATTCATCGCACCGAGGAATGGTTGGGATGCATATCTCGCGCCCCAGTGAAACCATGTTCACATGCAAGGAGTGGCGCAGCTCGGGCGGAATTCTGGATTGCAGGCGATCCGTATCGCGCGGCGCGCAATGTTTGTCCTTCTGCGTCGGCCTGAACCAGCCGAGACGCCGCGCGATGCGCCAGCAGTGCGTGTCTACCGGGAATACCCGTCTGTCTAGCGAATACATCAAAACGCAGCGCGCCGTTTTTCCCCCCACTCCCGGCAGCGATAGCAAGAATGCTTCGGCATTCTCGTCGCTCATAGCGCGCAATGCCTTGAGCGACGGCTCGCCAAACTGCGCCACGATGATGTCGAGAAGATTGCGTATTGCACGGGCTTTCTGGTTCGACAGGCCGCCGCTGGCGATAGGCCGTGCGATATATTCGGCGGGCGCTTCGGCAATGTGCAGGTGGGTGGGAAAGGTTTCTTTCAGAGCACGGAAGGTGCTCCGGTAGCTCGCTTCGGCGGTCTTCGTGCTGCACATGATGAACAGCAACTCGTCCAGCGGGTTTTTTAGGTTGTAGTGATTGAAGTCGTGGTAGCGCTTTTTCAGCGCTGCAGCAACGTCCCAAACAGCGAAAGGATATTTGGGCGCGGCCATGTTTGGAGATCAGGTGTTAACCGTTGCGTCGTCCAATCTGGTTACTAGGTATGACACCAGACTCAACACATTGAGGCAATCCAGTTCTGAAAATACGGCTGGCACCTGAGTATCAATTGGACCGTGCATTATGGGATTTCTAAAACCAGTGACTACGCCTCTGGAGAGGTGTCCTTGGCCTTCTTGAATATTCTTCTTGGATTCCGTGCTTAGGTCGTTTAATTGTACAGTGGGCGGATTAGCAAATGGCATGCTGCCGAATACGCCATTAACCAAAGGAATCCCATCTTCTGTTTTTCCAGTCAGTTTGCGGATTATTTCGCAGTAAATCTGAACTCCCTGGCTTGCCGCAATTCCATACTGCTCATTTTGATAAAAGTCTTTTATCCGCTCTCTTAGGTCCTTATGCAAATGCCGCCAATGTAAGTTTGGATATTCAGGGATAATTTTGTGTAGTGCTTTGATCACTGGCGTATATTTCTCAAGTGCATCTTCCCCGCCGAGCGATTCGATAATTTGCTGGGTATACCCCCTTATCTCTGTAGGTAGTGCTTGCATCCACACTTCTGTATCAATGCCCGTTTTTTCCTTTAAATCTTGCCCCTTCTTCTCCTTACGTTTAACACGCCAGTCGGAGTTCACTTGAGAAACAATACCTGAAAGAAAATTTCGCAATTTCGCCATATCTGGATGTTCCCAATCAATTGATTGGCGATTGGTCGAAATGACATCCTCAGTAAGCAGATCGATGAAATCTACGCTAATCCATCCGGTGAGATATTGGTAGAAATGGCTGGATGCGCTGTTCGAGAAAAATTCGGGAGCATTTACGAGTTTACCTCGTGAAAAAAGTGCAATTCCTCTTAGGCCGGACGAGGGAGCTATAGGTTTTTGGGAAGTTATAAGTAGCCCTGCAATTTCTCCGAAGTATTCAGAAGCGGTTGGAACAAGAATTGTGGATTCCAGGTCCCACTCAAACTCTTTATCTAAGGTTTCATATTTCCTTTTGTTGTCTACCGCTATTCTGTTTCCGGATGGTGACTCGATTACTAAATTAAAGTTGTCGTCAAAGATAAATATTCTCGACAAGCTATCGGCTAAGCCAGAGAAATCAAACGGCGATTCTCTTTTTAAATGGGTTAGCGTGATGATAGTCCCATCTGCCCCAACTGTTTTTTCGTCAATGCATGTTGCTTTTGGAAGGAGGGTGTACTAAACTTTGTGTAAACGGTCATTTGGCAGGAAACTGCTGAAACTTTGAAAGGAGTGGACATGACCGTAGCAAAAGCACTACCCGCAGACCTGATTGACAGCCTGCTGTCGAACTAC
>Ga0307376_10000130_pt1 | contig 109605 bp, 161 predicted proteins | sample TR2MG_FD_202536 | JGI IMG/M metagenome (GOLD analysis project Ga0307376, IMG submission 202536) | Soil microbial communities from Risofladan, Vaasa, Finland - TR-2 | ecosystem: Environmental > Terrestrial > Soil > Coastal area > Acid sulfate soil | place: Finland: Risofladan, Vaasa...
GGGCCCCCCCCCCGCCCCCCCCCCGGATCGATTTGGAGTCTCAGATTTTTTGGCGGAATGTATTATATAGTACCGCTCACACCCACAGCTCTTTTTAAAAAGTCATTTCCTATTCACTTGTCGCCTATTCACTTGTCGCCTATTCACTTGTTGCCAAAAAAATTCCAAAAAAATAACTAACTACCACCCACACCCACAGCTCTTTTTAAAAAGTCACTTTCTATTCACCTGTCGCCAATTCATCTGTTGCCAAAAAAATTCCAAAAAAAAATAGATAACTTCCACCCTCACCCACCAACCTTTTTAAAAAATTCCAAAAAAAAATAGATAGCTTGACAAGTGTTGATAAATGATATACAATACTGTTATCTTATAAATCAAGAATAAATTGAACCTTATGAAATATTTATCATTATTTTCTGGCATCGGTGGATTCGAGATAGGGATACAACAAGCGTATGAAAAAAAATTATTGGATAATAAATCCAAAACTACAAAATTACAAACCGAGCAAAATAAGTGTAGCAATAACAGCGACATCATACAAAGAACCCCCACTTGTATTGGTTACTCCGAAATTGACAAATATGCAATCCAAGTCTATGAAAAACACTTTAACCACAAAAACTATGGAGACATTAAAAAAATTAAACCAGAAGACTTACCAGATTTTGAATTATTGGTCGGCGGATTTCCCTGTCAATCATTCTCAATTGCAGGAAAACGACAGGGTTTTAAAGATACACAGGGTACACTCTTTTTTGAAATCTCTAGAGTTATTAAACAAAAACAGCCACGCATTTTATTGCTTGAGAACGTTAAAGGGCTTTTATCTCACGACAAAGGACAGACATTTTTTACAATCATCTCCACGCTTGATGAATTGGGGTATGACTTGCAATGGCAAGTGCTTAACAGCAAGAATTTCAATGTTCCACAAAACAGAGAGCGAGTGTTCATTGTCGGACATCTTAGAGGAACAAGTAGACCAGAAGTATTTCCTATCGGAGGAGAAAACCCAAAGTCTTGTGTTGAAATCGGAAGTATTAAAGCAATTAGTGAACACGACATCCTCAAAAGATGTTATTCAACCGATGGATTAAGCCCCGTTCTTAATACTTGTGGCGGTGGCAATACGGAGGGTAAGTTTGCTATTCCTGTTTTAACGCCAGACAGGCCTGAAAAGCGTCAGAACGGCAGACGTTTCAAAGAAAATGGAGAGCCAAGTTTCACACTCACGGCACAAGACAAACATGGTATATATGACGGTGCTAAAATACGCAGACTAACCCCCAAAGAATGCGAAAAATTACAAGGATTTCCTGATGACTGGACAGAACATGGTATTGACGAAAAAGGAAATGAAATTAAAATTTCTGATTCACAGCGTTATAAAATTTTAGGAAACGCGGTTACTGTGAATGTCATAACTGCTATTGTTAAAAAATTATTATGCACATAGAAATTTCTCAGCAATTAAACACTAGCTATTACACTGTTCATATATCTGACAATAATGACATTTTAATATGTAAAGATAAAACTTTAAAAGAGTGTTCTACTATTATATCTAGTTATCTTTCTAATACGGAATGTATAGATAAAATCAACAGATACAAGTGCATTGATGGCAAGAGTGTTTCTAATAAATGTAATTCTTAATTAAGGTACTTCCAATACAGTCCTTCTAAGCCTCTTAAACATCAGACTGGTATGTTTAGACCTTTTTGACCTCTAACAGCCTTATATGGCTATCCTCGTGCCAAATTTGGGGTGTGTGGTATCCATCTGTTCAACACTTTTTAACTTATTCTTTTCTTTAATGAAATTCTTCAATTATGACTAACAAAGAAAAACAAGATTTCTTTTATCAACTTCTTGTTGAATCTAAACATAATGACCTTGAACTTATTGAAAAGATTTATTATTCCTTTCTTAGAACTGTTAGCAAAGGGTTGAAATACAATAAATCTATAGAAGTTCCTGACCTTGGTAAATTTGAACTTATATATCATAAAGCATACAAAGGCGGAGATGTTAATAATCCTGGTAGATATCTCATTGTTCCTGCTCAGAATATCATCAAATTTAGGCCTAACAAACATTTGAAAGCTTTTTGTAAGTAATTATACAATTTATATATTTATGTTAACTTACAGATGGTAAGTTAACATATGTTAACCAAAACTAATTATATGAAAAACAAAAAAAAATATTATACAGTATGGTTTTCTTTTAACGATAGAGCTTATATTGGTGGATATTCAGAAAAAGACATATGCTTTATGGAACAAAGATTAAAATTACTTACTGATGATTGGCAACAAAACAACAAAGAAAAATTTGAAATTGTTTTTTCTAAAATATTTCCATTTGTATATTCTTTTGAAACAGAAGATAAAGCCTTAGAAGCTTGTGGAGTAGATATGTGGAAGACAATGCAAAGAAAACATAAAGAAATATATAAAACATTTCTTAAATTGATTTCTAATCAAAATGAAATTGATATAGCGCTAGAAAAAATAAAAGAAGGAATTAACTTATCTCATCAAGCATTATCAATTAGAACCTATACTCACTAAGTCAATAAAAAATTAATTTAAATTTATGAAAAAACAATATAAAGATATAAAAAACGATAAAAAACAACAGGCAATTTATAGAGAGAATGATGAGTTTATTGCTGATATGTATAGAAAACATAATAAGAAAACAATAAAAAACGAATTATTTGAAAAATTAGCTGATATAGAACATCAAAGATGGGCTGATTGGCAAAAATGGTGCCATAAAATATTAAGAGAAAATTGTCCTTCACCTGAATTAGAAAAAGTTTTAAAGCGATGGGATAAGCAAATCAATACGCCTTACTCCAAATTATCAGAAAAAGAAAAAAATAGTGACAGGGAACAAGTTATGCGATATTGGAAATTAATAAATAACAAATAAATTTATGGCAACAGGAAATTATGATTCAAATAAACCACTTTATAAGATTTCTGATGTAGTTTATTTTAAACATTTTATAAGAGATTTGGTAGATCCTTCAAGAAATGGAAATGGAAATTATTTTCAAGGAACAATTATTGGTGCAGATAAAATCAATGGTGATAATCAATGGACTTATTATATAAATTATTATCATTCAAAAGACAAAGAAAATGTGATTGGTTTTGTTGAGAGTGAATATATTATTGGAAAACTTTAAACTTATGCAAAATAAAAAATTACAAGAATCACTAAAAACATTTCAATTCAAATTCGGTGATCCGTGGTCAATTTCTATAAAAAAGGAATTGAAAAAATTGGAACGGAAAAGTTTGAGCAAGTCTGATAGGGAGATGAAAGAATATATTGTTATCGGTCTAATTAAAAAAGCTAACGAAAAATAATATGTTACAAAAAATAAAATATGGTTTTCAAAGAATGTTTAGAGGTTATTCAGATGATATTAAATGGGATTTTGAGAATTACTTTTATAAATTTTTAAAACCATTGAAAGAATTTTGTGAAGAGCAAGTAAAAACAGATCATAATAAAAATAGAACAGAAATATTTAAAAACACTATAAGTTTAATTGATGAATATGATGAAATGGTTTTTATGATTGATGATGTAGACAATGAAAAAACAGCAGGAGATTTATATATTAAATCAAAAGAGGTGTGGTCATATATTGGCGAGCATATTAACTACTATTGGGATTGAATATTATGAAAACTAAAATTATATATAGTGATGGTTATACAATTGGGAAGAATCCTAGTTCTGAAGGCGGAGGATATGTTGTTATGGATGATGAGAAAAATATCTTGTGTCATAAAGAAATCAAAAGTAAGTATTTTACAAATAACGAAGCGGAACTTTTAGGAGTATCAAAAGCGATTGAACTGGCTGGACTTAGAGATACAGTTATTACAGATAGTCGCATTGCTCTGTGTTGGGTGATGTATAGAAAATGTACTGCAAGACCAGACTTAAGAAAGATTGCTATAAAGGCTTATGAAGAGATGAGAAAGAAATTTATAAAACTAAAACAAGAAGGGCGAGAGAGCAATTTAGCTGGGAACTATATAGAAAAAATTTTGAAGATGTAGGGGGGCTTGACAAGATTTCCTTTAGGGTGTAAGATAGAAATGAATTAAGGAAATTTGCAACAATTATGATTTATATAAAAAAAATTTCAAATAAAATTTTGGTTGAAAAATGTTGCAATTTTTCTAATTCCAAAAAGACTACTCTTTTTTAGGGTGGTTTTTTTGTTGCATACTTTCTTGCAATCACAAACCTGTAGAGCAAGCTAGCGGCTAATAGTGAGGATGTCTAAGCTATTAGTGGAAAACCCGAAAGATTGGTAATCTTTACACAAGGCACGATAAAATTCCTTAGGGAATTAAAAGTTTTTTCATTCAAGTTAGCTATGAAAACTGAATGCTTACAAATGTTTTCCTTTTCTTTCTTTCTTTTGCAGTTCTTTACTAAAATTAGCCAAATGACCATTAGTTTGCACTCGTATTGCGCCCTAGAACACACGATAAAAGCTATTTTTAATTAGATTTTTTAATAATTTAACATTTTTATTTAACAATATTAATTTAACATTTTTTGTTTGACAAGACTTTTTAAAACAATATTAGAAAATATATTTATGGAAAAAACATTAACTCCAGAACAATTGTGTAAAGAAATTGTGTTAAGATTTTTTAAAAAAGATGATGTTATTTTTAACTGGAGACCAGATTTTCTTAAAAATCCAAAAACTGGAAAAAATTTGGAAGTTGATATTTTTATAAAAAACAAAAGACTTGCAATAGAGATTAATGGGATACATCATAAAACTATATATCAAATTGAAAAAGATAATATTAAGAAAAAAAATCTTAAAAAAGAAAAAATAAGACTAATTGTGATAGATGATATAAAGCAGATAAATTGGTTGGTTGGATATTTTAACTGGAAAAATTTTTTAAATCAGAAAGAAGTTGAAGAAATAAAATTAAAAATTAAAAATATTAATAAAAATTATCATTCAAAATCATTTAGAAATTCAAAATATAAAAAATATTTTAGTTGGAAGATAAAAAATGAAAAAGGAATAGCAAAAGCAATGGAAGCACAAAGAATTGAACGTAGGGATAATGTTATCAGAAAAAGACAAAGAGATAAGCGTGAAGAAAAAAGAAAAAGAAAACAAAAAAAATTATCTAAAAAACAATCTAACTAACAACTAACAAAAAAATTTATGCCAAACAAAGAAGAGTGCCAATGCGAACCTTGCGTAGAACTTAGAGAAAAAAAAGAAGCAAATAATATCATCAATGAAAGTGATGATCCAAAAGATTGTCCAAAAGGTGTAATTCCTACAGAAGAAGAATTTTGCAATGACGATGAGCAAGACGAAGAAGATGAGGAAGAATGTTGCAATGACGATTGTGAGCAAGAAGATGAAAACATAATTCACAGGTCTATAACTCTTGTCACAACTGATGGTAAAGAAGTTGTTGTAAGTTATTTTGCTGATGAGGATGACAGTATCAATGGTTGTTCAGAATGTGGTAGTATTACAAATTTTATAAGAGAAACAATTCAAGGAAATGGTATGTTGGAAGTTGGAGAAAGTGGTCTTATTTGTGGAGATATGAAGTTTGGAAATGTAGAAATTAATGAACTTGATTGTCAAAAAGTAATTGGAATTAGATATGAATAGGTATAGAATAGGTATAGAATAGGTATAGTGTATACCTATTTGACTTCATTTGAAAAGCATTTCCTGTTGGGAGTGCTTTTTTAATTGTGTTTTTTTACAATTACCTCATACAGTAGTATACTAATAGGTAGATTTATTTCAAATATCAAAATATATAACTGTTTTATTTTTTATTTCCTAATTTATGGCTGAGAAAATTTTAAAAAATCAAAAAAAGGAATCAATCTTTGATGTAAAACCAAATATTGGTGGTGAAGTTGGTAGCAATGTTGTTATTCCAGAAAACCAAATATCACCTGAAGGTACAGATGATTACGCTGATTTGATACAACAATCTCGTGAAATTGATGACATGAAAAGAGCTTCTACTACAAAGCACTTGCTCAATAAAAATAAGATTAGAAGTATTAAACGTAATCTTCTTAAAGAGTTATTGCAGACAATGAAAGATAATGGAGTTGATGTTGGTGATTTGAATTCTATTAACAAGTTTTTAGATTCTCTTGAACAGCAAGATCCTGATTTAAAAACATTGTTTGAGTTTTATTTTAATTCTTTAACTGATGATGAGAAACCAGAAAATGTTAGGGGTGAACTTCCTAGTGCTCCGATAACACCACAACGACAACCACAACAGTCACCACAAGCTAGTATAGATCAAGCGGCCATTCCTAAGGTTAGTCAAAATAATGTTGCGCAAAATGTTGTAGGTAATATTCCTGTGCGTTAAATATAATGAAAATAATATATAAAAATGAAACATTACCCAAAGACTTATGAGGATGTGGCATCTAGTCCACGTTCTATGAGTCAATGTAATATAAATAGAGTTGGTAATATGATGGGTGTTGATACGGATGAGTATATTGATAGGTTAAGGAAGAGTATGAATAAATATCAGCTAGATTTATTTGACAATTTAAAAAAGTTTTATTGGTTAACTGGACAGTATAGTTATAAAGGAAAAGTTAAGAGTGATACTTTTGTTAAAGGTAAGAAAAAAGAGGTAAATCTTTTTAATAAGAGTATCAATGTAAGTTATGGAGTATTTATGAAACGTTATGCAAAGGTTGATAATAGATTTATACATAACAGAACTAATTGGGCAATAGTAAGTTATCTCAATGATTTTTTTCCTGATTTTTATAATCGTAATCCATTTGAAGAAGAGATGAAATATCCGTATAAATTTATGATGCTTGAGTTTATAGTTCCTGTATACCAACTTCCAGAAAGGATTGAGCTACTAGATTACGGAGAGACTATGAAAATGTCTTATCAACAATTTATTGATTATGTGATTAACCACGTTAATTGTAAAAATGATGAACTTGATTCTTTGAATGATAAAAAGACTGAAAGATTTGTAGCAAATAAGACACATTATGAATTGCCTTATGTTTTTTCAAAAGTTAAGAATTTAACATATTAAAAATGAATATTTTAGATAATAATGAAAAAAAATTAAAGCCTGTTATTTTTAGGCAGGGTGAGTGTTCATTCCATAGACAAAATGTATTACAACAAAATCTTCTTTTAAAAGCATTGCAAGTCACAACTGATGTTAATAAGTTAAAAGAGATGGCTGGTATTAAAACAGTTGCAGAAGTATATAGAACACTTGATAAGCTTGCGATGAGAAAAGAATATCACGAAGCACTTGTTAGACAAGGGATTGATTTAGATTATCTTACTGGTGGTATAAAGAAAATTTGTGATGATAGAACAACATCTGCTGGTGATAAGTTAAAAGGATTTCAAGTGTTACTAAAGTCACTTGGGCTTAGTGAATATAAAGATATTGAGGGTTCTCAAATTGGATGGGAAGATAGTTTGATGAAAGCTATTGAAGTAGAAAAGGAGAAAGAAGATAGTGATGAGAATTATTTACCAGAGCGAGTTGTTTATGATGTTAAAGTTCCAGAAACTCCAGAAGAGGAAAAACGTGATGCAGAGAAAGAAAAAAATATTGGAAAGAGCATATATGAATAATATTAAATGAAAAAATGAATAACTTAAATATTGAAAAATTGAGAGATCATAAATGGTATCTTGAAAATTTTTGTAAGATAAGAACAAAAGATAAAGGAATTCAACCGTTCATTTTAAATGAGATGCAGAAGGATTTGTTTAACACACTTAGAGTATCTAAAAGTGTTAAAGTAATGTTGTTGAAAGCTAGACAATTAGGTTCTTCAACTGGAACTGCTGGTTTTTTTTATGTAGATACTATAACAAATCCTGGTGTTACTACTGGTTTGATTGGATATAATCAACAAATGGTTGATATGCTTTTTAACACGATTAAGATGTTGTATGAAACAACTCCGAAAGAAATGCGTCCAGAGATTAATAAGGATAATAGATTAGAGTTCGCATTTCCAAAAATGAATTCTAGAATAATTATTTTACCTAATACTAAGAATTCAGGACGTGGTTTTACATTTCAGAATTTGCTTGTAACGGAGTTGCCAATGTGGGAAAATGCAGAGGAAACAATGGCTGGATTAACTGAAGCTGCTGAATATGGAAGAATTGTAATAGAGGGGACACCGAAGGGGATGGGGAATAAGTATCACAGAATGTGGGTTACTGATAATGAATATATTAAGAAAAAATACGGATGGTGGTGGGGATATTCAAAAGAATGGGCTGATAGAAAAAGGAAGACAATGACAGAACAGTTGTGGTCACAGGAATATGGTTTAAAGTTTCTTACATCTGGAAGACCTGTTTTTCCAACATCATTGCTTGATAAGATACAAAAAGGAATATTAAAAATTGGAGATAAGAGAATAATAAAAAGAGATGGAGAAAAAGAATTTGAATTTATAGTGAAAGAAGATGATTTTTGGACAGTTTATGAAGAGCCAATTCCAGAGAAGATGTATATAATGGGCGTTGACGTTGGAGAGGGGGTTGAAGGTGGAGACTATTCAGTAGCAACTATTTGGAATAGGCATACTGGAGAAGAAGTTGCTTTTTACAGGAAACAAGTTTCAACTGATATTTTTGGAAAATTACTTAATGAGTGGGGAAGGAAATATAATAATGCGTTATTAACACATGAAGTTAATTCTATTGGAAGATCAATAACTGATATATTAAGAAAGTTATGTTATCCAAATTTTTATTTTAGAAAAGGAAAAATAGAATCAATTAGTTCAACAACTACAGATTTAATTGGATGGAGAACTACTTATACGAACAAACCATTTTTACTTGATGACTTTAGAGGAGCAGTAGTAAAAGATGAAATTACAATTCATAGTCAAGAAATTTTAAATGAAATGCAGGTTACTGTTTATAATGACAATGGTGATATAGTTGTTCCAGATAATTTTCATAATGATTCTTTAATGTCAGCTGCGATTGGTTATCAAGGATATAAAGTATTATGGACTGGAAAACTAGATCAAGTTAATTTAGATGAATATATACCAGAAGGATTTACATATTAATCACTAAACAAAATGGCAAATTATAGACCAAAAACAGACAAAGAAAAAAAGATGATGGAAAAATATGAAGAGCAAAAAGCAGATGCAAAATTGTATTTTTTGAATTGTATTAAGCCACGTCTTGATAGATCTTATAAATTATATATATCAGATAATAGAGATAGGGCTGCTGAATTAAAAAGACTTGGACAAACCTGGAAATCCAATGTAGCAATTCCTTATGTTCATTCTGTTGTAGAAACATTGAAACCAAGAATTTTAGATGCCCGCCCTGATTTAACAGTGCAAGGAAGAAATCAAGACGCTCAAATAAAAGCACCACGTGTTCAATCACTTCTTGATTATACGTGGGAAAAAACTGGCGCTGATGATGTTAGCGAACTAGTTGTAAGTTCTGCTCTTATTATGGGAGATGGGTTTATGCAGGTTAGTTGGAAAAAAGATGTTAGAAAAAATAAATTTCTTCAGAGTAATGATTTGTTAAAGAAAAAATTAGTGTGGAAAGAAAGAGAACAAGTATTTTATGATGCTCCATTTTTAGAATGGGTTGATAATTATGGCTTATGGTATGATTGGCATAATATAGATCATAATTCTAAACAATATTGGTTCAAGAGATTAATTTTAACAAAAGGTGAAATTGAAAGACGTTATTCACTTGCTGATAAAAATAAAATAGAACTAGCTTGTAAAACAGATACAGGTTGTTTAACTGATTATGCTTCTATAAGAACTGAAGTAAAAAAACAACATGAGTCAATACTTAATGGATCTGATATGTATGGAGCAAGTGGTGCAGGAACTGATATTTATAAAAACACACCTATTAATAGACATGAGGTATTTGAGTGGTGGAGACCGTTTGATGATAAATATGCTGTAATGGTAAATGATATTCCTATTTTGAAAAATAGTTATATTCCAATTCCTTATGATTTTAAAGAAGTGCCATTTATACAAATTCCATATTTGAAAATTCCAGGAGAATATGAAGGAATTGGAATTCCAATGTTACTTGAAAATCCACAGATAATGTTAAATACAGTTAAGAACCAGAGATTAGATGCTTCTAATTTAAGTATACATAAGCAATGGATAGTTAATCCGCTTGCAAATATAAATAAGAAAGAATTGTCACCTCGTCCAATGGGGATAATTTATTCCAATGATCCAAATGGCGCAAGAGAGGTTACAATGTCTGATATTAAACCTAGTTCTTACAAAGAGGAAGAAATGCTAAAAGGAGATATGAGATTTACGGTTGGTGTTGATGATGCTTCAATGGCTGTTGGTGGAGGGGCAAATAGTGCTACTGAAACAAGACATTTGAGAGAATCAACTCTTGAACGTGTTAGATTGTTTGTTAATCATCTTGGTTCTGGGTATTCAGTAGTTTTAAGATACTGGTTATCAATGTATCGCCAGTTTTTTACAAATGATATGATTATTAGAATTGCTGGAAAAGATGGTAATGAACAATTTCCTCTTATAAGTAAAGATGACATAATTGGTGACTTTGACTTTAAGTCAACTGTTCTACCTTCTATTGCTGGAATGAATGATGTTAAGAAAAAGCAAGATATGGATTTGTTACAGTTGTTATTACCACTTGAATTTTTGGATAAAGAAAAAGTTGTTGGAAAAGTTTTGTATGATTGGAATTGGAATATTGAAAGTTTAAAAAAAAGTCAAGAGGAAATGATGCCACAAGAAGGAATGGTGCCTGGAATGGAAGGTGGTCAGCAAGGACAACCACCTCAACCAGGAGCTGGACAACCAGTTATGCCTTCACCTGAAATTGCAAAAAAAGCATTAGAGCTACTTGGCACATCTGCATATAGTGAACTTAGTTCGCCAGTCAATTTGGCACAGAGAGGTGTGGTAACTGTTCCGCCAACAGTAGAAGGAGTTAAGGAAGGTGGAGCTAATCCAAGAGGGATGAATAGGGCAAAAATTAACACAAATATCCCTCAAAAAGCAGGGAATGGAATTTCAGCGCAAATTTCTAATCAAGCAAATAATATACAGCGTTAATTAATAATATAATAGTTATGACAAACAAAACAAAATTTCAAAAGATTAAAAGTTTTTTATCAACTTATGTTCCAGGTCTTAGTTCTGTAAAAGCAGTTAAAGAAGCTGGCGGTTTGTGGTTTAAAGATTTACCAGCAAAAGAAAAATCTTCAACGAAATTAGATATGATGCAAAAAAAATTAGCAAGGAAAAAAATGGAAAAAGCAATGCGCAATGTTCTTAACCGTCATGGGTTTAAGAAAAGCACTGAAACAAAAACTAGACCCATAACTACTGTAGGAGATGCTACTATAGGAGATTTTAGAACTCTTAATGTAGTAAGTGAAGATAAAAAATAAAATAAAATTATGCCACGAAAAAAAATAAATGAAAAAAAATCAGTTGTTGAAGAAGAAAAAAAAATTAATTCAAAAATAAGTTTTGATGAAATGACAGATATAGAGATGAATGAATTACTTATTGAACTTCATAATACTGCTTATATGACAGCTATAAGAAAGTATAACAATTATCATAAGGCAATGACATTATCTGGATGTATAGGTGTAAATGCTTTTAAAGAACCAGAAAGAATATCAGATTATCAAGGAGTTTATAAAGGATTATCACATCTTGAAAATTATATTGATATGGAAGTAGAAAATAGGAAAGAGGAATTTAAGAGGGAACAGGCAATTAAAAAAGAGGGATAATTTATGAAAAAGTTATATCTAGTGCTATACTATATATAGTGTAAAAAGTAATTTTATTTTATGCCTAAAAAGTTTTTGGATTGTGTAAGAAATAATGGAAAGGTAATTACAAAAGCTGTTAATGCAGATCAGTATATTCGTATTTGTTATCCAAGGGATGGTGGACAATCTGTTTCAGGTGAAGTGAAGACAAAAATAAAAGCACAGAAAAGAGATATGATTAAAGATACTATTAGTAAATAATTCTATGCAAGAACCAGTACACACAATATCATCAAAGACAACTGCCGATGCTAAAGCTGAAGGCAGAGTTGTTAATTCAAGAAGTGGAATTAAAAAAAAGAAAAGAAAGATGATTAAAGAAAAATTGAAGTATTAATAAATAATATAAATAAAATGAAATTACCAGAACAACAAAAAAATGAAACAAAAATAGATTTTAAAGAAATGGCAAAAAAGATTAAGAGCGACAAGATTAAAAAAAACGGATTTGATATACACGAATTAGCAGTTGATCTATATAGTCGCAAAAAAGCACTTGAAGAAAATGAGGAAAGTGGAGAAGAATAAAATATTAAAATTTTTAAATAATTAATAATAATGAATATTTATGTCAAATGAAGAAAAAAAAGAGGATGTAAATCCTACCTCCGTTGATACTAGTGGTCCCGATGAAACGGGGAAGCCATCTGGTGATCAAGAACCGCAGTCCCAAAAAACTGGGGAAGCTGCAAAACCATCTGGAGAGACGGTACCAAAGAAAAATTATGAAGAGCTTGTTTCGAAATTATCGGAACAAGGTAAAGAAGTCGGTGACTTAAGACAATACAAAGAGTATGTTGAAGGACATCGAGATGTCTTAGAGAAATTACAAGACAGTCCTGATTTAGTTGATGCAATTATTAAAGACAAAATAAGTCCAGAATTAATTGTAGCAATAAATGAAGGGAAAGTTTCAGTTAAAGAAGCTGAGACGATAACACAAGCTCATAAAGAGGTTGAAAAAGATTTAGGTAAAAAAGAATACGATAAGTCTTCTCCTGAAGAAATAGCGAAACTTGTAGCAGATGAAGTTGCTAAGAGAACTAAAGATATTGAAAGTAATCTTACAGCTACAAAAGCAGAGTTGGCTGAAAAAAAGGAGATGGATAAGTTTGAAAAAAAACTTGAAAAATTTGTTTCTAGTCATCCTGATTATAAAGATCATGCAGTAGAAATATCTGAATGGTTGGATGCACATCCAAATCATCCTGATATTGAAATAGCATACGATATAGTTACAGGTAAGAAAAAAGAAGAGAAATATAAAAAAGATGAGGAAGTCAGAGCGGCTGAAGCTGCAAAAGGTATAGCTGCTAATGCAGGTGGCGGACAATCACAAAGAACAACAGTGATAGATGGTCAGTCTGAAGCAAGCAAATATATTGCTGGCAATCCTAATCCGAATATGTCTTTTTCAAGACCTAAATAAAATAGAACTCTAATGGGCATGTGTATTTAATTATTAAAAAGAAATACATATGGCTAATTATTATACCGAGCCTACGCATATTCGCGGCTCGCTTACAGCAGCTGCGCCTGATACATCCGATTATGGTGAATCTGGTTCAGATAGATTAGTAGTTGAAAATCCTAATATGATTTTCAAATTAGCTCCAAATCGTCATTCGTTGGTAACGTTTTTGACACAGTTTGGAACTTACGATGATGGCGGAACCACACGAGGTTCAGCTCTTAAGAAACGTGCTGTCGCAAATACAACATTTGAGTGCGACGAAGAGTACACTGGTGGAAAATTTGCGAAAGTAAGTGGTACTTATTCAACTGGTGCAGTAACTATTACGTTGACTGGTGCTGGTACAAGTTCTGCTTATATCTTTACAGTTGGAGATGTAATTTTCAACGCTAGAACACGTGAAAGAATGTTGGTCGCAACAGTTGCTTCTGCAACTACAATAACAATTGGTACTACTGGTCGTTCTCTTGGTGCAACTGCTGCGGCAGCTGGTCAAGATGGTGATACTTTGATTAGAATTGGAAATGCTAATGAGGAACACGCTGGTCTTCGTAATGTAAACACAACGCAAACTACAAAGGTAACTAATTATACACAGATATTTAGAACTTCAATTGCAATCTCTGGATCTGCTATGGAAGAAAGATTATATGGTGGTGATGAAATTAAGAGATTAAGGGGACAACAGGGTACAAAACATGCAATGGAAATTGAAGATGCATTGTGGTTTGGTGAAGCTGCTAATGGTACAGGTGCAAATAGTAAGCCACAAAGATATACTGGTGGTATTCTTGAGCATATTGAATCTAACAATGCTTACATTCAAGATCAAGATGGTTCACTGACACCTCCTGATATGGCTTACTTTGTAAGAGAAGGTATGACATATGGAAGCAATATTAAGAAACTATTTTGTGGTAATAACATTTTAAATGCTATTGATGAAATGTCACGTGGACAACTTAACACCACAATGGATGAATCAACTTATGGTGTTGGTATCAGAAAATGGCACTCTACTGCTGGTGATATTGACCTAGTTGTAAATGCAGAGTTGTTTAACAATGATTTTGCAGGTTATGGTTTCTTGCTTGATATGAATTCTTATGATTATGTTTATCTACGCAATAGAGATACCAAATTAAAACTTGATGTTGGTGTTAAAGGTGATGACGGAATCACAGATGAATATATTACAGAGTGTGGTCTTGAAAGAAAACTTGCTCCACAGAATGCAATGATCAAAAATGTAACTGACTAAGTTATTAAAGTTATACAGAGCTTACTAGGGGGTGGGCGTGCAAAATCACCCCCTAGCATAGGTTAGTCCTATGCCCCGACAAGAGCACGGGTTATTGCTCGGTTTAAGAAGATAATAATAACTTTAATAAGTTTCGAAGGAAATTTACAAAAAGTTAAAAAAAATTATATGGCTAGTTACGAAAGTTTAGCTATTAAAAACGCAGCGTCAACTGGAACAGTAGTTCAAGTTGGCACTGATACACCTGTTGCAATTCGTTTAGAATATGTTGGTAGTGGCACAATTACATCTGTAACAACTACAACTGCTACTAATATTGTAATGATAACTTCAGATGGTGGAACTGATACTTATGCTTTTTCAGCATATACTACTGTTGGTTCAGTAGTTGATGCAATTAATGCTGATGGTATCTTTAAAGCAAAAGTTCTTGATACAGTTCGTTCAGAGGCTTCTGCTTCACAATTTGTTAATGGAGCAATTACAGCAGGAACAGTAAATGGTGTTTCTTATTACGATGTATTGGTAGATACAGATGCAGCAGATTATTTTGCTGCTCGTCTTACTTACGATAGAGGATTTGATAAACCTCATAAAGCAAGACATCGTGTTGATTTGCAAGAAATTGTTTATTATGCAGATTTTGGAACAGTAGCAGCTGCTGGATTAAAGGTATATAAGATTGATGCAGATGGCGTAACAGAAACTCTTGTGTTTAGTAATTTAACAGTTGATACAACTGAAACAACTGAAATTTTTGCCAGTGGTGAAGGAGTTATTTCTGGAGACATTGGTGGAGATATAGTTGTGAAACTTGATGATTCTGGTAATTTGGCTGACGCAACTACAAATTTCTTGAGAATTGTAGGTAAAATAGTTTAAGAGAACATTTTTTACAGGGGAGGATAAAAACTCCCCTGTAAAACAATAATAATAAATGAATTAATTAATAACTTTAAACAAAATGAAAAGAGACTTTTATTCAAAATATTCTAAACTTAGAATAACCCTTAAGCCTGGTATTCCAGGAGAGAGAATTACAGGAAGATTAGCAATTCCAGGTGAGTATGTTTTATTTGTAAATGGTAAGGCAACAATTGATGATGAGACAGAAAAAGAAAAATTTGATTTGATAAAAAGAAGTACAGGATTTAATACAGATTTTTTCTTAATGGAAGATGAAAAAGATTCTAATATAAAGAATATAATTGAAAATACTAAATCATCTGAACCACGACACACCATACAAGAAATTAAGTATGGAAGTGTTGGTAAAACTGAGGGCGACAAAGCTCCAGTTAAGTTCAATGATTTACAAAAAGCGGCGATCAAAGAAATGATGAGTGATTTAACTGCTGACTTAAAAAAGGAGACTGAATTATTAAGAGAAGAGATTAGTATTTTAAAGAAAAATGATAATGAGGATGTTCCACGTGGAACATCTGAGACAGAAGTTGAAAATACAGAAACAGATGTCAAGAAAAAGCCAGGAAGACCGCCGAAGGTTAATCAATAATTAAAACGTTATGGCAATTCAAAAATTAGTCGACGAACAAGACTATTGGACCTATGACCCATATATATATGGTTTTGATGATGATGTCTTTAAGGTTTTTAGTGGATATTGTAAGGCATTGAATGGGAAAATTAGGATGAAAAACGATGGTACTAATAATTGTAAGATTAATACCACGACTATGATGATGAATGGTAGTATTACTTTTAAACTTACAATACCAACTGCTCCTACCGCTGGTGACAGTCGTGTTTTTGGTTTATATTCACAAGCAGTAGGAAGTAGAAATGCAGCTTATTTTTATATAAGTGGCACTAGTTTTTATGCAAGAACTTATTCTAAAGGTAGTGCAGTAGCAGAATCGACAACTATTACTTGGAATTCAGCTTGGACAAATGTACCTGTTGATTTTGAAATAAGGTGGAGTAAGACTAAAGTTGAATTTTTTATAAACAATGTTAATGTTGTTAGAAAAGTGAATAGTGATAGTATGTGGGTTGATGCTCATTATACAAAAATTCCAGAAAGAATGTTGTTGCCAATGTATTTTTTCAATAATAAAGCTGACAATTTTGATCTAAAATTGATTAAAATTCAAGGAGCTGAGAAAATGTATTTTGGCGAACAGCACGGATATTCATCAACTAGTACAACAAGTAGTTCAACTTCAAGTTCTACAAGTAGTTCTACAAGTAGTTCGACAAGTTCATCAACGAGTAGTTCTACAAGTTCTTCGACTTCAAGTTCAACGAGCAGTTCGACATCGAGTTCAACTTCAAGTTCTACAAGTTCTTCGACTTCTAGTTCTACGAGTTCTTCTACTAGTAGCTCTACGAGCAGTTCAACTAGCAGTTCTACAAGTAGTTCCACGAGTTCTTCAACATCAAGTTCTACAAGTAGTTCAACATCCAGTTCAACTTCAAGTTCGACAAGTTCTGCAAGTTCAACTAGCAGTTCTACAAGTAGTTCTACTTCGAGTTCAACTTCAAGTTCGACAAGTTCTGCAAGTTCAACTAGCAGTTCTACGAGCAGTTCTACAAGTAGTTCAACTTCAAGTTCAACGAGTAGTTCTACTTCAAGTTCAACGAGTTCTTCTACGAGCAGTTCAACAAGTAGTTCGACAAGTAGCTCGACTTCTAGTTCAACAAGTAGCTCATCTTCTAGTTCAACTTCGAGTTCTACAAGTTCATCTACTTCAAGTTCTACGAGTTCATCTACTAGTAGCTCTACGAGCAGTTCAACTTCAAGTTCAACAAGTAGCTCGACTTCTAGTTCAACAAGTAGCTCAACTTCGAGTTCTACGAGTTCAACTTCAAGCTCAACTTCTTCAAGTACGAGTAGCTCAACATCATTATTGGGTTGATTATATTAGATATGGGAGGGATAAAAAAATCCCTCCCTTTAAGTGATAACTATTAATATTAAGTAGTATGAAAATAGATGAAAGGACAAAGGAATATATATTAAGTTCAGATGAATATCACAATGAATTAAGAACACACAATAGGATGAGTGATGAGACGAAACAAGAATTTAAACATATTACTGAAATGTTTACTTTGAAATTGAGCAATTTGGAGAAATTGATAATGATTGAGTTTAAAGATTTGAAAGAAAAAATTAATACTACAATAGATAATGGAGATAAAACAAATGGAAGTGTTTCAAGTTTAAAAAAGTGGAGATATATAACAACTGGAGGATTAATTGTCTTAGTATTTTTTGTTGGTTTGTTTGGTTATATTTATAATATTAATAATGATTATTTAGGAGAAAAAATTATAGCAAATAAGGAACAAATTGATAAAATAGAAATATTAGTTGATAATATACAAAAATAAAATATATGGAAAAATTAACTCAAAAATTTAAAGACTATTTAAAATTCGGAAGGAAGAGAGATGGCTTATTGGAAGATGAGGTGGATTCAAGAAATTTTGGTGCTGAAATTGCTGCTACTATTTCTACCAAAGATTTAGTTAAAGAAAGTTTTGTAGTTTTGAGTATAGAACCGCAAGATCAGCTGGATAGCGATTATTGCGCTGGTTTTTCTGGAGCTTATTCGTCAGAACAAACAGAAGGTATGCAATGTTCTGGATCATTTTTATTTGCAATGGCTAAGAAGTTGAGTGGTAGTTATAAAGGTTGGGGTACAAGTATTTTGAAAATATCTCAAGCAAGAACAAAATTTGGTGTCTGTAATAAATCATCTTGGGAATACAAAAAAGGAAAGAGAGATTATTATGCTAATTGGAATAATATACCAGAGGAAGTTTACAAAGAGGCGGAACAACATAAAGCACAATCTTATTATCAAGTAAGTAAAGGTTTTAATTGGTCAATGTTTGATACATTAAGAGCCTACTTGAAGATAACAGGTAAAACTATTAATACAGGAGCAAATGGACACGCTATTACAATAATTGGATATGTTGATGAGAATCAAAATTTCTTTCATGACTTTCCAGAAAAATTAAAAACTATAATCAGAGACAACAACATAAAAGATAAATTAATTGCTCTTGATAGTTATGGAGAAAGAACGTATCATAATGGTTATAGATTTATAGATAGGGTAGAAAGCGAAATACTCTTTACACCATATATTACATTAGATATTCCTAGAAATCTTGCTGATATTCTAAATGAATATGATCAAAAATGTATAAAAACAAAAGATGATCCAAAATGTTATTTAGTAAGAGGTGGACAAAGATGTCATTTAAAGAATCCTATGACTGCTCTTTCTCATAATATATTGCTTCAAGCTGATATATTTACTATAACAGATGAAGATATGTCACTTATTCCAGAAGGTAAAATGTTGACATTTTATGATGGAAAATTTGCCTCTTTAGTGAAGAGATGTATTGAATTTGTTGATAAAGAAAGAGTCGAAGAATTGATTAATATTTGATAGTCTAATTTTTAGAAAGGTTGTTAAATATTCTTCATGGTAGTATAATTAGATAAGATATAATTCATAATAAAAATTTATGAACAAAATTTTAAACATAATTATTGGTGGACTTGCAATTATAGCATTGATTGGTGTGCTCTATTTGTTATCAATTGGTAAGACAGTTGAAATTGTTATGCCAATTTTGTCAGCATTGGTTGGTTATCTAATTGGTGGAAACAAAGAAACAGTTGCAGGTTATTTTAAGAAAAAATAAATAGTTAAAATCGTGTGAAGAGACGGGTACATAGGTATATTGGGTTAACACGATTTCCTGATATTACTTGTGTACTCTTTTTTTATAAATAATGAAAATAAACAAATGATAAATAATTTTACATTTTTTGATATATTTAAGAAAATTAGAGAGGCATTTAGGCGAGGGAGTTATTTTATTTCAATAACCTCAAAAGATCCTGAAAAGATAGAGAATGATTTGGATCATATATATTTTAGAAAGAATTTTGATAAAAAAGAAATAATATTAAGTTTTGATAGTATTATTAGTGGTATGAATTTTGATGATAATAAAATAGTTAATCCAGTAATTCCACAAGTGATAATAGAAAATAAAAAACCATTAAAAATTGCTATAGTCACGCATTTTTCGAGATGTCCCGATTCGTTCTCTCCTGGAAAAGCAGTTAAGAATTTGATTAAACTTTTAGCAAAATATGGACATACTCCAGTATTTTTTACATTAGAAGGAAGTAAGTTATCAGAAGAAGAAGTAGGTTGTGAGATAAGACGTGTCGTTACTAAATTTAAAAGACAGAAAAATGTAATAAATGGAGAGGCAAAAGAAAAATTTAAAAAGGTGTTGAAAGAACAATTAGTTGGATTTGATTTAGCAATTAGTTTTGATTTATTGATAGATGATTGTATTACATACAGAGAGGCAATAAAGGAATGTAAAGTTGATATTGAATGGTTGCATTTTATTCGTTCAGGCATTGGAAGACCGATAGATTTTAGTATGTTAAATGCAAGATTTGTGTATTTGAATTATGCAGAGACTGGTTATTTAGCAAAAAAATTAAATGTAAATTCTAATCAAATAAGAACTGTTTTCAATGAAAAAGATCCATCTTTCTTTTTTAGGTGGAATCCAATAACTGATTGTATAAGTACTAAAATGAGATTATGGGAAAAAGATATAATTCAAATATATCCTTTATGTTCAACTAGGCTATCAGCAAAATGTATAGATTCTGTTATTAAGATTTTTGCATTGATGAAAAATAAATTTAATAAAAAGGTTTGTTTAGTTATATGTAATTCAAATGCTAATCATAGAGTTGCAGAAATAGAAGAGAAAATTAAGTTTGCTAAAAAATGTGGTTTAGATGAAACAGATATTTTATTTACAAGTACATTGAAAGATTTTGATATAGCAGGAGAAGTTCCGAATGAGGTTGTTTCACAGTTATTTCAAATTAGTAATCTTTTTGTGTTTCCGTCACAAGCTGAAGTGGGACCAAATGTTTGGTTGGAAGCTGCTATGGGAAAAAATTTACTTGTTGCAAATTCTGATTTAGCACTTATGACTGATTTTTTTGAAGAAGGTCAAGTATTAGAATATTCGTTTGGAAGTGATAAGAAATTGAGTTATAAAGGAAAAGATGAAAATTCATTGGAAGTGTTGACTAGAGATATAATAAAATTAATTGAAAATAATAAAGTAGATAGACAATTTAGGTTTATATGGAAACAGCATAATAAGGAAGCAATATATAAAATGTTGCAAAATGTTCTTTATGAGAGAATTGATGAAAATAACCATATTCCCACCAAAGAGGTCTAATCTAACGTCTTCACCATTTAAACGCCCCAGAAGTAAGATATAGGGCTTAAAACGATACTCTACGATTATTAATAATAATAAATAATATGGAAGTAAAAATTAACAGTGTCAATAATGGTTTCATCCTTTCTGTCGATGAAAAAGTTGAAGATGGTGGAATTGTAAAACAAATGGAAGTGATACAAGAAAAAGAAACTGATAAAGAAACAATGAAAGAATTACTTGAATGGATAGCAGAATATTTTGGATGTGAATATGACAAGTGGACAGAAGATAATTTGAGTATTGAATTTAACAAAAAAGGTTCAAAAGTTGAATAATAACAAAAATATGAAAATACTAAAACAACTAATTGACGAATGTGTCAAATTATCTAAACATGGAGATTTTCATTTGGAACATTTGTATAAAGAATGGGGAGCTTCTACTTGTTGGATGAAAGATGGAAAATGGTTTGAGGGAAAAACTCCTGAAGAAGCAGTTAGTAAATTATTAAAATATTTAAAAAAAACAAAATGAAAATAGGACTAACAAATAATATATAAAATTATGAGAATTTTAAAAGAAGAAATTTATCCTAACAAAACAATAGATGTTGTTGTATTAACTTGTAATCGTTGTAATATTTCAGAAAAATTTATTGATGATTTATACGAACGTGTCAAATATCCAGATAAAATAAGATTGATTGTTGTTGATGATGAAAGTACTGATAACACTTTAAATATGTTAAAGGAAAAAAAGGAACAAAAAAAGGTTGATGTGATTATTAGTGCTCAAAGTAAGAACCTTTGTCAAGCTTTTAATAGGGGTTTTAATGAGGTATCTTCACCTTATTTTTTAATGGCTCAAGATGATATTCGTATTCCGAAAATAGAACCAGATGTGATAGAACAATTAATTGATTTGATGGAAAAATATCCTAATTATGGTGGAATTGGTTGTAGAATTGAAAGAGTTCCAAATATGAATTGGGATCTTGGGGATGATAATATTGCTCCAGCTAGAAAAGCACTTCCCGCATACTTTAGAATTCAATTAAAATCTGATTATGAATTAATGGGAAAATTAGATGAGAATAGAGTGTGGGATGCTCCTGAATTTTTAAGACGTATAAGAGCTATAAATTTAGAAGGTGGATGGGCTAAAAATATTTGGAGTAGCCATGCTCGAGGGTATGCTCCAAATAGAAATTATAATATTTTACCAAGAAATTGGGGAACTAATCATTTAACTCGAACTAATCAGGCTATAAAAGAAAAACCATATCCCCAAATAGATGAATGGACAAATATTCCTTTGAATAACGGGCAAAAAATTTATAAATAATAAGATAAATAACATATAAACAAAATGAAACATCAACCAATTCCAATTTTATTAACAAGTTATAACAGACTTGGATTCTTAAAACAGACAATAGAAGCAATTAATGCCAGAACTCTTTATCCACATTATCTATTTGTAGTAGATAATAATTCAACTGACGGAACAGTAGATTATTTAAAATCAGCTAAAACAAATGGCAAGATATTTGATTTTCAGATTATGCCAGAAAATGTAGGACAGTCAAAAGCATTGAACCATCTGTTTAATTATATAGAAACAGAATGGCAAGCTAGAAAACCAATGGATGATTTTATTGTGACCACAAATGAGGATTTAATTCCGCCAAAACTTTCTCCTTGTTGGCTTGAACAAATGCTCCATACTTTTACAGAAAATGAAAAAGAAGGACTTGGAGCTTTATCAATGAGAATACAAAGGCTTGCCAGAGCAGACATAGATGAAGAGAAAGATATAATATATTGGAATAAAGGAATACCATCTGTTTATAGAATGATTAGAAGAAGTGATATACTAAAATTAGGTGATAAGCCTTTTGGAGAGTTGAGGAAGTTTGAAAGTAATACAATGTCAGAAAAACTTAAAACATATTTAAAGAAACGATATGGATTTGCAACACATATTTACGCAGATCACATAGGTTGGTGTGAGCGAAAAGGATATGGCGAAGATGTGGAAACATTTACATTGGCAGAGAATAAATTGAATGAACATACTGACAAAGAATATCCAACAATAGATAAAGAGACAAATGTTCCAATAGAAGTTAATTCTCCTTATGATTTTAGAGAACAAGAAAAGAGAGATGGGGATAGGGCTAAAAAGGTGGTGGAGTTATCTGAAAAGAAAAAAGATAAGCGTGCCATATTAAGAATATTATATGAAGATGTTTCCGAAGCAAGCATTTCGTTAGAATGTGCGTTGGATAGAGCAAAAAATTATTTCGGAGATGATTATGAACAAAAAATAATAGATTATTTAGATAAATTTATAAACTAATATGGAAGTAACACAAGATGAAGTTAGACGTTTTACAGGTGACATAACACCTTATTTAGAAACACTTGTAAACATTGCTAGGTTTTACAAATCTGGTAGTGATATTTTGATATTTGAAATAGGGGTAAGAAGAGCTACTAGTACCAATGCAATTTTAAGAGGACTTAACACAAGGTTTGGAACTGGAATGTTATATAGTGTTGATAAAGATGATAGAGAGGGAAGAGTTAGAAGTCCAGAGCTGAAACGATATTGGAAATTCATACAAGGAATGTCAGAAGAGATTGAATGGGATAAAGAAATAGATGTTCTTTTTATAGATGGGGCGCACGATTATAAAAGTGTTAAAAATGATTTTGAAAAATATGAACCATTTGTTAAAAAAGGTGGACTTATTTTAATGCACGATGTAACACATAGACATTGTGAGGTTAGTAAGTATTGGGCAGAGATAACATATCCAAAAGTGAATCTTAATTTAAATGGTGGTGGATTTGGAATAATAAATAAAATATAAAAATGTTCATAAGAGTAGACAATCAATATGTGGATGAGTATATGAATAATGATTATTTGTTGCCAATAATGAATGGGCAAGTAAAAACTGTTCCAAAGGAAATGCTTGTTACCAGAACTCATCAGATAATGACAATGTTAAAGCATCCTTGGAAACGAGCGATGTTTGATACCATTTATGTTGGATTAAAAAATAAAAAGATATTAGATGTAGGAGGAGCGTATTGTGGGTATTTACCATTAGTAGAACATAACGATTACACATTAATAGAACCAGATAAAGAATTTAAATATTTAAAACAATTTGGAGCAAAAGTTTTTTCTGGAAAGTGGGAAGATTTTCAAATACAAGAAAATTATGATTACATTACTTGTTGCGATGTTTTTTTAACAAATGCAAAGAAACTAGATGTGTTTTTAGAGAAGTTTCTACCACATTGTAAGGAATTAAGATTTACTCTTACGATTAGAAATATTCCTAAGGATAGATGGAGTGTTGATGATCTGAATGACTTGTTATGTAAGTATGGAATAGAAGATAAAATTTTCTATAAAGATATAGGACTACCAGGAAATAGAAATGTTTATATTATTAGTATAAAAAATTAAATTTATGAACTGGAAATACCCATTATTTTACCCAAATATTCACAAAGAAGATATTATGAAAGAGATTGATAATTCTCTTGCTACTAGGTGGATTGGTGAGGGACCAAAGGTAAAATTATTTGAACAAAAGTTTGGAGAATTTATTGGAGCTAAATATCCAGTAATGGTAAATTCTTGTACATCATCTTTACATTTAGCATATATTTTAGCAGGTGCAAAAAAGGGAACTGAACTAATTACCCCAGTTTTCACCTGTTCGGCAACGTCACATAGTATTTTATATACAGGTGCTACTCCAGTATTTGTTGATATTAAAGATGATTTCACTATTGACCCAAAAGATGTGGCTAAAAAGATTACATCAAAAACAGTTGGAATTGTTGCAGTAGATTACGGAGGAAAAAAATGTGACTATAAAGCATTAAAAAGATTTGGTGTTCCAATTATTGCAGACAAAGCTCAATCATTGGTTTATGATAAAGATGCAGATTATAATTGTTTTGGTTTTCAAGCTGTAAAATTAATGACTACAGCTGATGGAGGTTGCTTAGTAACTAAAAAGAAATCAGACTGTGAAAGAGCAAAAAGATTAAGATGGTTTTCTATTGACAGGGATGCTAATACAAGAGAAGATAATACAAGAGAGATTGTTTCTAATGTTAAAGAGGTAGGATATAAATACCAAATGACAGATATTGATGCTTGTTTTGGATTAGCGGCATTAAAACATATTAAAAAAGATTTATTGTATAGATTAAAATTAGCAAATACTTATAATAGTTTATTAAAAGGAGTTAGAGGTATTGAATTGGTTGATAATAAAAATAGTAGCAATTGGTTATATACAATACTTGTTGATGATCGTAAAAGTTTTTTTAAGCTAATGAATAAGAATAGAATAGAAACAAGTATGGCTCATGCTAGAAATGATAAAATGGATGTATTTAAAAAATATAAAAATAAATGTCCCAATATGGATTTATTAGAAAGCAGATATGTATGTCTTCCTTTGAACCCAAAAATAACAGTAAAGGATGTTGAAATAATTTGTAAAATAATAAAACAAGGAATATGAGAAATTTTTTAGAAACAATAAATATAGTAGGTGCATTACTTGTATCTAGGTGTGGAGAAATATTACATTATTCTATTCCAGATATATTAAAATATTGCGATCATTTGTTGATAGTAATGGATAATGAAGATGATGAAACAAGAGCAATAGTAGAAGGCTATAAGAAAAAGTTTCCAGATATAATAAGAGTTCATCCTAGTGGATTTCCAAGAGCTACCAAAGAACAAGAAGAAAAGAAGGAAGGATTGTTTAGAAGATTTAAACCATTACAGCCATATATAAGAGATGTTATATTCCAAGTTCTTAGAGAAGATAAAAAATGGAGAGCAGATATTCTTTTGTGGCCAGATTCGGATGAATGCTTCAATGTTGATTTTCCAAGTATATTAGAAGAGTTTTGGAAAAGTAGTAAGAAAGGTTTGTATTGCAAGCATGTAAGCGTATTTGAGAAGATGGATATTTTAATAAGAAAAAGTCAACCGCCAGATGTTATAGCATATAAATATGATCCGAATATGTCAGCTTTACCATATAGACGTTGGCAGATATATAAACCATTAACTAAAGATGATTTATTTCAGAGCAAACATACACGAATACATTTAGCTTATTTAACATTGAAGAAAAGAGAATGGAGAAATAATACTTGGAGATCTGATGTTTTTTCAGAAAGAGATGGTGAGATGTGGTTTTTAGGAAAAGATGCTAGAGAAGTAACATCACAAGAATATTTTGACATATTAAAAAAGAAAAAACCAGATAGTTCAATTAAAGAATATTTAAAAAAACAAAATGGAAATAGAAAATAAAATAAATAATATTAGAGGTAAAAAATATGAAGGCAGTTCTTTGCAAGCAGGTAAGCTTTATCACGATTTGCCATTTGAAGGATTGGAAAATTTTAGGAAACATAGAAGTAGAACAAGGCAAAGAATAGATCAAATAGTTAGACTAGTTAATGTTAAAGATAGGTCAATTTCAGATATTGGATGTTCTGTTGGTGGTATTTCTATTGGAATGGCAATGAATGGAGCAAGAAAAGTTTCAGGATTTGACCACGATAAAGAAAGTATTGAAGTTGCAAAATCTGCTTCAAGGCATTTAGGATTAAACAATACGAGATTTTATCCTGTGAATATAGATTTGGATTTCATAAAGAATATGAAAGGAGTTGATATAGTAGTATGGTTATCTCAATGGATGTGGTTTGTTAAACAAAATGGATTAGAAGTTGGGAAAGAGGCATTGTTTGAAATATCAAAGATAGCAAAGACACTTGTTTTTGAAAGTGCGGCAGATGATGGAATGGCAGCAATAAAAGGATCAACACAAGATGATATAGAGAGATGGTTAAATGAGAATACTGTTTATGAGAAAATAGAGAGAAATAAAGGAGTTGGTGGTTGGCACGAGAGGAGTATGTTTGTTTGCAGTAATCCAATATCAGTTATAAAGAACAAATGGGTAGCATCAAATTCTATTATTGAAAGAATATCAAGAAATAAGATAAAGAAAAATTTTAAACAAAAATCAATTTGGATGAAAGAGCGTGAAATGAAAGCATTAAAAAGACTAGAAAAATACAATAATTTTCCAAAAGTTTTTGAAGAAGGTGATGATTATATTATTATGGAATATGTTGGAAGACAGAATATTTTAAAACAAGAAATGATTTCACAGGTGAATGGAATAATGAGTGCATTAGAAACTGAAAGAATAAAACATAGGGATATAAGAGAAGAGAATTTGGTTGTTTTGAATGGTATTTTATATCTTATAGATTTTGGAATGTGTATATTTGATGATGAAGAAAAGATACCAAACATAGTAACAGCAAGACGATTTGATTTTGCAAACAATATGGATGAGGAAAACATAATTAAATGTTTAAGTAATCATTAATTTTATGAAACAAGAAACAATTGACATCATCTTATTAACGTGCGGAAGACTTGACTTTACAAAGAGGACAATAGAAGGAATTACAACTAGAATTAAAATTCCTTTTAGGTTGATAGTTGTTGATAATGCGTCAAAAGATGAAACGCCAGAATTTTTAAAAAAGTGTAAAGAAGAAGGAAAGATAAAAGAATTGATTTTATTGACAGAAGATATAAAAGTAAATATAGCAACAGCTTATAATATGGGGCTTAAATATGTGGAAACGGACTATTTTCTGACATTACAAAATGACATCATTATTCCAGATTTAGAACCTTGTGTAGCAGTTCAGTTGATGGAGTTGATGGAGAAATATCCAGATCACGGATCTATCGGGTGTCGTATTCAAAGGATACCAAATATTAAGTGGACTGATGGTGATTTAAGTCCAGTTAAAAAAGCGATCAGTGCATATTGCAGGGTTCAGAAGAAGTCAGATATGATTAAAGTAGGTGGCTTCGGAAAAAGACAATGGGATGATAAGGCGATGAAAAGTCAAATGGATAAAATAGGTAAAAAATGTAGTTTGGCAAATAATTTATGGTGCGATCATTTAGGAGGTAGATATGAAAATAGAGGTTATGATAAAGATTACAAGTGTATCTGGAGTAGTAAAAAATTTGATTTAAAGAGGAAACCGTATCCCAAAATAAATGTTAAAACTAATATTCCTTTGCCAAACCAAAAAATTTATAAATAAACATTTAACAAATAACATAAAAATATATGCGCCGTGGTATAGAACCGTACATAGGACTCTTTAGTTCTTGTGCCAAGAATTTATTTCTCAAAAAAGATTTAGTAATTTTGAATATTGGAGTTAATAAAGCTCATGGAGATAGAGCTTTCATCAAAGGACTTGATTTGAGAAACATTGATGGCGGAAAAGGTCATCTTTATAGTATGGATATAAATGATTGTTCACATCAGATTAGAGGAAATGACAACTGGACATTTATATTAGGAGACTCAAAAAAGGTAGGTTGGGATAAGAGTATTGACATTTTATTCATAGACGGAGATCACACTTATTTAGGTTGTAAAGGTGATTATGAGAAATATGAACCATTTGTTGTATCAGGTGGGCTCATCTTTATTCATGACATACTACAGCCAAAAAGTGGAGCTAGGGAATATTTTGAAGAAATAACACAACCTAAGATAAAACTTTGTTTAAACAATCAAGGACTTGGAATGATAAGAAAAATATGATTAAAGTAAGTATTATAATTCCATATTTGAGAGACAATATTATTGAAAGGTGTATTTCCTCAATAAAAGAAAACGCTGGTATTCCAGAGAATGAATATGAGATAGTAGCAGAAAAAGATGTTGATAGAATTGGATGTCCAAAAATGGTGAAAAGATTAGTCTATAAAGCAAATGCAAATAGAGTTCTTTTTATTGGTGAAGATGTAGTGGTTAAAAAAGATTTTTTGAAAGAGGCGTTGCTTGCTATGGATAATTTTAGTGATGGTATAGGATTAGTTGCTATTAATGACGGAGATGCTATTGAACCAACAAAAAATAGAAATTGTAAATTGGCAAGTCATTGGATAGCAGATAAAGGATTGCTTCCATTATTAGACGGAGAATTTTTTCACACAGGATATGACCATTCATATTGTGATAATGAATTGACTGAAAGATGTTATGCGCTTAAAAAATATTTCTTTGCTGAAAAAAGTATAGTAGCACACGTGCCAGTAAGAGATGAATTTCATAGGGAAACAAGGAGTAGAACTTCAAAATTGTATGACAGAGCATTGTATGAGTTTAGGAGAGAAAATAATTGGACAACTCCACTTGTTTGGGATGGAGAAAGATGTGTGCCAAATTGTATGCACAAACACGTAAAAACATATATGGAACACAATGCTAGGTATAATTATTCTTTGAAATATATTAGGAATAAAAAAGTGTTAGATGCTAGTAGTGGAGCAGGATACGGTGTTAATATGTATTATGATTTAGCAAAAGAAGCCCATGGAGTTGACAGAAATCCAGCTGCACTAAGTTATGCTAAACAAAATTATAGGGGTAAGTTTGGATATTGTGATTTAAATAAAGATTTTCCAGATGAAGAATATGAAGTTATAACAAGTTTTGAAACAATAGAACACCTGAAAGATCCAACTTTTTTTCTTAATAATGTAAAACAGCATAGTAAAGAATTTATGTTTTCAATACCAATAGAGGCTCATATTAATAATCATAATGAGTTCCATTTACATAAATACAGTTATGATAGTGCAAAGAAATTGGTAGCCGATGTATTTAGCGGAGTTGGTATAAGATTTTGGAGCCAAGCTGGATTAAATTTTTATGATAAGCGTGACGATACAAGATTTTTAATTGGTTATTTAAGACAATAATGAAAAGAGAAACATTGAAAAATTTAAACATTTGGGGAACCTTTTTATCTTCAAGAGAGGGTAAGATTTTGCATTATACAATTCCTTGTTTATTAAAGTATTGCAAAAAAGTTTTAATTATGCTTGATAATGAAAATGATGAAACAAAAAAGATAGTGATGGATTATCAAAAGAAATATCCAGATAGAATTGTTGTAAGGTCAACTGGATTTCCAAGAGCGACAAAAGAGCAAGAGGCAGATTTAAGAGGTTTGTTTAGAAGATTCAAACCAATTCAAGGAAAGTTGAGAGATACAATATTTCAATATTTTAGAGATATAACAAAAGAAGGAGAAAAAGTTGATATGATAATTTTTCCTGATTCGGATGAGGTTTGGACTAAAGAATTACCAGATATTTTAGAAAAGTTTTGGTTGATGAAAGATAAGTTGGCAGTAGCAACAAAACCTATAACTGTATTTGGTGATATGAAAACAGTATCAAAAATAAGTATGGGAGAACATTCGCGCATTTTTAAGTTTTTTCCAGAATTAACTGCAATACCGTGGCAACCATTATGTAATCATAGACCAATAACTAGAGAAACAAGATGGTGCACTACTAAATTAACAATTCATTTGATGTTATTAACGAAAGAAAAGATATTGTGGCGAAGAGATCATTGGGCTGATAAAACCCCACTAGATAGCGAGCCATTGTGGAGATTGCCAAGAGATGCAAGAGATATGATATTTGATGAGATAAAAGAAATATTCAAAACAAAACCAGATTTGACAGCTGGTAAATTTTTAAACATAATAGAAAAAAAATGAAAAAAGTATCAATAGTTATCGCGGCATTTAGAGGTGAACTAATGGATCGAGTTTTTGAATCGATCAACAAACAAACTTATAAAGATTTTGAAATTATTATCGTATGTGACGATAGCAATAGTGTCCGATTTTGGTGGAAGGATAAGAAAGCAAAAGAAGATATACCAGATAATATATGTTTTATTGATATTGGCAAAAATCAAGGAAATTGGGGTTTACAAGCTCGCAATATTGGAGCAATGTGTGCTAGTTTTGATAGGATAGCATTTCTTGATGACGATTGTGAATGGGAAACAGAAACATATCTTGAAAATATGTTGAAAGCAGAAGAGGAAACAGGAAAAATACCTTATTCAAATTTACGCATAAGGGGTAAGAGACCAGGTTCTACACACGATGTAATAAAACATACTTTTTTGAGATCGAATAAAATTGACCTTGGAAACCCGCTTTATAGGAAAGAGTTTTTTAAGAAATATGGATATTTTGACAATAGTAAAAACAGAATTGGATTTGATTGGGATTATATACAAAAGATAAAAGAAGGAGAAGGCGAAGATGCGTTTGTTTGGGTAGATGAGAATTATATATTCTGGCACCATAGATATTAAACAAAAAATAGCAACAAAACTTATATAGTGCTATAATATATATATTAAATGAAAGTGAACTAAAATGCCTAAAGTGGGCGAAGTTCACTTTTTTGATATAAATATGGCTAGAATTTTAAATTTAGAACTTAGTAATAAATGCAATTCTTTGTGTGAATGGTGTGGACGAAATTGCATGACACGAAAAATTGGAGAGTTAGATATTGAATTAGCAAAAAAAGTAATTAAAAAAGTAAAGGACAGGCAAGATGATATTTATTTACAGTTATACGGAGATCCCTTAATATATCCTCATTTATTTGAAGTTATAAAAATTTGTGAAGAAAATAATATTGAACCTGGTTTTTTTACAAACGGAAAAGTATTAAATGATGAGATGATTGAAAAATTATCAAAATGTAAAATGAGAAATATATGTGTAACAGTAAATCAGTTTGCCCCTTTAAATCAAATAAAAAAATTAATTGAAAAATGTAATTTTAAAATTAGACCTGTCTTTTTAAATGTTCCAAAAAAGATGAAGTGTAAAATAAGTAAAGTAGAGTATATAAAATGGTGCTGGAAAAATAAAATATTACCAGAAATTGCAGAATACGATTATCCTCTGTTTAGAAAAAAAATGACTTGCTGTTTTCAAGATAATGATGGTAATTGTTTTATGCGAAAAATAAATGCAGTAAGTATGATGTATGATGGACAGCTAATAACTTGTATAAAAGATTATGATGGAAAAACTGCATTTGGTAAACTGAATGACTTAGATAATTTTAAATATGATAATATTAAGTGTCCTTATTTATGCAATGCGGAAAATTAAAATTAGATTTAGGTTGTGGAGAAAATAAATATAATAATTATATTGGAATAGATATATTAGATTTTAAACATAATATTGTTAGAGATGTTAGACGTGGACTTCCTTTTTGCGATAATTCTTGTGTTGAGATAAAAGCTATATATTTTTTAGAACATATACAGTTAAATGAAGATTTTATTTTTGTAATGAATGAATGTTTTAGGGTTTTAAAAGATAAAGGAAAAATGATTATAAATGTACCAAAAGCAGGTAGTAATAACTCTTTTGCTGATCCAACTCATTGTAGATTTTTTACTCTTGATACTTTTAAATGTTTTGAGCCAAAAGTAAAAGGAGACAATGCGTACAGCTTTGAATACGGTTTTATTAGAAAATGGAAAATTGATGTAATTAAAGATAGAATTGATTGGTTATATGTTGAGTTAATTGCAAATAAAATATGAAAATTTTAGCATCATTATTAGTTCACGATAAAAAAGTAAAATATCTTAATGAAGTTATTTATTCAATAAAACAATGTAAAGGAAATTTTGTCTTAGAAGCTGGATGTTTCAATACTGAAAATAAAGTTATTGAATATTTTAAAAATACAGATACTTATTTGAATATATATGATAGACCAAAAAAAGAAAGGTCGCAAAATTCTTATGAATTAATATATTTTGCTGGAATGCCAGAGATTGAATTAAATCAATTATCTTGGTTGAGAAATCAATGTTTTAAAAGAGCTTTAAAATATGATTATCATTTATTTGTTGATTCAGATTTAATTTTAAAACCAAATACAATAGAACGATTAGTAAATGCGGATAAAGATATAATAGGTGGATGGTATTTTAATAAAAGATTTTCAGATGTGACGGTATCAATGGAAGGTAAAGAAGATGAAATGATGATAAAAAATAAACCTTTTTTAGTAAAAACTATTGGAGCAGGTTGTTCAATGATAAAAAGGAATGTATATGAAAAAAATAAATTTCAAGAAGAGAATATAAAGCTAGGAGAAGATTGGCAATATTTTAAAAATTTAACAGATAAAGGATATGAAGTATGGTGTGATCCAGTTTTGTATTGTAAGCATTTAGGAGATTATAGAAATGTAGCGGAAAAATATAAAAAGGAAAAAATTAAAAAATGGAATTTATGAAAATTGTATTAATAGCACATAACGAAAAAGAAAAAGAATTGCCACAAGTATTAGATGGAATAATCAATAATGCTGATAAAAATTTTGATTTAGTTTTATTATGTGAAAGCAAAGAGGATAAAATAATAAAAATTTTTGAACATTTTAAAAAAAATAATGAAAATTTATTTAATAGCATAAAAGTATTAACTCCGATAATTAATGATTTTGACGAGAAAAAGAAAATGACGAGTTTTCAAATACAAGGTTCTGTAAATTGGAAAGCTGAAAATTTATATAAAATAGCGACTTTACGCAATATAGCATTGGATTTGAATGATGACATTTTGTTTGTTGATGGTGATATACAAATTCCAAAAAATACTATTAGTAGAATAAATTCTATAAAAGGAGATATTGTTGGTGGATGGTATTTTACAAGATTTACTAATGATGTATCTTGTAAAATAAATGAACAAAATATTATTAATAAAGAAATTATTGAATTATCTTATACTGCAACTGGATGCTGTTTAATAAGAAAAAATGTTAAAACAAGATTTAGACCTTATGGAGTAGAGCTTGAAGATTTTACTTTTTGTAGAGATGTTATAAAAGATGGTTATAAAATAATTTGCGATACTTCTATTTATTGTAAGCATCTAGGAAAGTTTACAGATAAAGCGTTACATTTTATGGAGTTAAAAGAAAAAGAATGGCAAATTTAAAAACAATTTCAGAATTAGTTAGAAATGAATATATTGAAAAAAATATTAATTCTTTTGAATTAATAGAAAAAAGAACAACACATTCGCAAACATTTCAAAATTTAGATGGATCTTGCACTGTTGTAGCAACAAGAAATCAACAATTTAAAGAAGTAAATGGGAAGCTAATTGAAATAGATATAAATATTGTTCAAGGTGAAAATGAAAATATTTTTGAATGTTTAAATAATAAATTTCTAATTAGAATTGAAAATAAAGAGAGTAGTATATTAGTAAGTGTTGAAAAAGAAGGTAAAATAATTAATCAAGAAGTTATAGGGTTGTGGTGGAAAAATGACGATGGTCTGAGAGAATTAATTTCAAATCCGCAAATAGATAAAAATAAAATTGAAATAAATGGAAATGAAATTTTATGGAAAGATGTTTTTGGAATAGGCGTTCATTTAAAATATTATATTGGCATAACCTCTACAAGAAAGCATATTATTATTGATTCTTATGATAGTTTAAAAAAACCATCAGATTTATTATTAGACGGAAAAAATCCAAAATTAGAGATACAAATTGATTTTAATATTGATGACGAAGTTCCGAATGTTAGATGCAAGGAAAATAAAATCAATAATTCTAAAAAGAAAATAAAATTAGAAAAAGTTGATTTTGTAGAAAATGAAAAAGAAATATTAAGATTATACCCACCTTTATATAAAGATAGTGGAATACAACCAAAATGGAATGCAGAAAGTGATTATTTTCCTGGACTTGGTGAAAGAGATATTGAAATCAAAGATAATAAAATAATTATTACTACAAGTTTAGATGCCCTATGGCTTGGTCAAGCTATTTTCCCTGTTTATTTAGATACAGATGTAAATTATCAAACAACGGCAAGCGCAGATGATGGCGGACAATTAAATGATGGTGGTTATGTTTATAACTCTGTATCTTATAATATAGGTCATCAAGAAGGTGCTTATGGTAGCGATAATACACAAGATATTGCAATGAGATTTACTGGTGTTGCTGTGCCAAATGGTGCGACAATTGATTCTGCGTATATGCAGTGGCATATAAATACAAATACAGGAGATATGGATTCTGATTGTTATGGAATTGATGAGGATAATACAACTGATTGGGCTAGTAATGATCCATTTGGAAAAGATAAAACTACCGCAACAGTTGAATTTGATGAAAGTGATTGGGCAGATGCAAGTGTTGGAGCATTTAGGAGTTCACCAGACATAAGCACAATAGTAAAAGAAATTGTTGATAGAGGTAGCTGGGCTTCTGGTAATGCTATGGGATTTGTTGTTTTGGGTGTAAAAGTTGGTGATACAGATGATTATTTTAATATACTAATGTATGATTATGCTGGGAATGTATCGGGTCCTAAATTGTTTATAAGTTATTCAGCAGGAGTAACTACAACCACTTCTTCTTCAACATCATCTTCAACCAGTAGCTCTACTTCAAGTTCCACATCCTCAAGTACAAGTTCATCAACAAGCAGTTCAACAAGTTCCTCAACTTCTTCGTCCTCTAGTTCGTCAACTTCTAGTTCAACTTCAAGTTCAACAAGTTCTAGCACAAGTTCAACAAGTAGCAGTACATCTAGTTCAACATCATCATCTACCAGCTCATCGACTAGCAGTTCCACTTCTAGTTCAACATCTTCTAGTACGTCATCTTCAACATCTTCTTCAACCAGCAGTTCTACAAGTTCCACTTCTAGCTCAACATCTTCTAGCACCAGTTCTTCCACAAGTAGTTCAACAAGCAGTTCCACCAGCAGTTCAACTAGTAGTTCTACCAGCAGTTCAACATCTTCTAGCACATCATCATCTACAAGTTCAACTTCTAGTTCAACATCTTCTAGCACCAGTTCGTCAACTAGCAGTTCTACATCCAGTTCTACCAGCAGTTCAACTAGCAGTTCTACCAGCAGTTCAACGTCTTCTAGTACGTCATCATCTACAAGTTCAACTTCTAGTTCAACATCTTCTAGCACCAGTTCGTCAACTAGCAGTTCCACTTCATCTTCAACTAGTTCATCAACTTCTAGTTCAACATCCTCTAGTACAAGTTCATCAACTAGCAGTTCTACAAGTTCAACTTCTTCTAGTACAAGTTCTTCAACCAGCAGTTCAACTAGCTCTTCTACAAGTTCTTCAACTTCTAGTTCAACTTCTTCTTCAACATCTTCGTCCACCTCATCTTCAACCTCTAGTTCAACGTCTTCTAGCACAAGTTCAACATCATCATCAACATCTTCTTCAACTAGCTCTTCCACTTCTTCATCAACATCTTCATCAACAACTTTAATACCAGCTTGTACATCAAGAAAATTTGGTGGAAATTGGCAAAGAAAAGTATGGCACGATCATCCTAATTATTGGAGGGCTATGTATGACGGTGATAATGATAGAATAATATTTGAATGGATAGCTGAAGACAATTTAGCAGCAGATAATTGGGCAGAAAATGTAAATGCAAGAATAGATGCTTCTGGATTTGACGCTGGAGTATTAGACGCTGATTTTACAGTTAGAGGAGCAGCAAATGGACTTTCTACTACCATACATTATTCAGATGGAATAGATACTTGGATAGCAGAAAGTGATGAGGCAAGCGCTACTGGCTGGGCTTGGGAAAATTTAACAAAAGTATTTGATGGAACAGCACCTGACCAATATCAAAGAGTTAATCTTGCAGCTAACAGACAAACACCTAATCCTAAATTATTTGCAACAGCAGTATTTACAGACGATAGTGAAGGAACACAATATGTGGTGACAAGAGTTCAATCAACACCTTTAGATATTACAGGCTGGGGAGGATCATTGGATGTAAGTGATAATACTAATACAAGTATGATTTATGGACAGAGCATAAGGTCATCAGGTGAAGGTGGAGCAGCTAAAGATGATGTATTGGTAGTTTATAAAGAAGGGGATGCTATAAAATCACAATATATAGCATCTAGTGTAATGAAAGGAATACAAACTGTTGATGCAGCAGCTTATTCTGGTGTTGCAGGATTTGATTTGGAACACGCAGAAGTTCTTGGTGATAATATATGTCACGTAATTTTTATAGATGCAGATGGAACAATTAAAAATATTCAAAGACCAACTGGAAACACTACCGCTTGGTTGGCAGCTGAAACAATTGATACTCATACAACTGGACATGACGGGTTAGGTATAGTATATCACGGCGGTGGAATTATATATGCAATATGGAAATATTATACAAAAATAGAATATAGATTACATAGACACGATCCAGATGTTTGGGTTCCTGCATTAGCAAGTTCTGCAAGTGAATTTAATCCAGCAGTAGATGCGGTAGTTGATACAGATACAGTTTTTCAATTACAAACAGTTGATGGAATAGAAGCGGAAAATCCTATTGTAGCAGTTTGGGTAGGAAAGATTGGAGAAGATTTATGTGAGATTGGATGGGGATTAATTAAAGCATCTTCTTCGGCAGTATATACAAGAAATGATGAGAGTGCTTTACCAACAGATGATGATAATCTTGAAATAGGATTTATACCTTCTGAATATGTAGATGTAGCAACAGATGATGAAGTTTATGTTGATATGGCAGCAGATACTAATTGGGTATTTCAATTTAAGGATAAAAATGTAAATGGTAATAATACAGATAAAATAAAAGTAAACTGGAATGGGCAAACAGATTTAGCTCCTTCAGCGTCGACTGTTTATTTACAAATATATAATCAATTTACTGGAAATTGGGAAACATTAAATTCTGATAGCACTACTGGAGCTGATACTGATTTTACAGTGAGTGGAGAACAATTTGGAACTGTTGATAGATATTATGAATTAGTTGGTAGTGATTATTGGGTATCTTGCAGGGTGTATCAAGAGATTGTTTGATGAAGTTAATTAATTTTAAAGTTTAAATATATGGCGAATACAGGAAGAACAGATCTGTGGGGTGCAGCTTTTAGTAGTTCATCTACTAGTTCAACTTCATCATCGACATCTAGTTCGACTTCATCATCGACTTCTTCAAGTACTAGTTCTTCAACATCTAGTTCTACTTCGTCATCGACATCTTCAAGTACTAGTTCTAGTACTTCTAGCTCAACTTCTAGTTCAACGTCATCGTCAACTAGTAGTTCTACCTCTAGTTCTACAAGTAGTTCAACTAGCTCATCAACAAGCAGTTCAACTAGTTCATCAACATCTAGTTCAACAAGTTCATCAACTAGCAGTTCAACTTCTAGTTCAACAAGTTCTACTTCGTCTTCAACTTCTTCTAGCACAAGTTCATCAACCAGCAGTTCAACAAGCAGTTCAACGAGCAGTTCAACAAGTTCTTCAACTTCTAGTTCTACATCTTCTAGCACATCATCATCTACAAGTAGTTCTACGAGCAGTTCAATTTCTAGTTCAACTTCATCATCAACATCATCATCTACAAGTAGTTCTACGAGCAGTTCTACAAGTTCTGCCAGTTCAACTAGTTCTTCTACCAGTTCATCAACCAGTTCATCAACATCCAGTTCAACTAGCAGTTTAACATCGTCTAGCACCAGTTCATCAACATCCAGTTCAACTAGCAGTTCTACATCTTCTAGCACCAGTTCATCAACATCCAGTTCAACTAGCAGTTCTACATCTTCTAGCACCAGTTCATCAACATCCAGTTCAACTAGCAGTTCTACATCCAGTTCTACATCATCGTCAACCAGTTCATCTACTAGCAGTTCAACATCTTCTTCAACATCTTCTAGTACAAGTTCGTCAACTAGTAGTTCAACAAGTTCGTCCACCAGTAGTTCCACCAGTAGTAGTACCTCAAGTTCTACGTCTTCTAGCACAAGTTCGTCAACAAGTAGTTCAACAAGTTCTTCTACCAGCAGTTCAACATCATCCAGTACTTCGACATTAAGTATGATAATAGAAGATTGGGTTCCAATGGGTGATATTGGAATTATAAAGGGTTATGGTGATATGAATGAGATAAAAATGGAAGGAGATATGACTTCAATAAAAGGTTATGGTAGTCGCTAAACGCATTTAGTGCTATAATATAAGTAATAATTTAAAATCTATGTTTAGTTTGAGAGCAGATAATCGTAATTTAATAAAAAATGCAAAATATTCCTTTTTGAGGACTAATTATTTGTCAGGTGTAAATGAAATGATCGTTCTTAATAGTGAACCATTTTATACTAAATTGGGTGATAGCACTACTCAATTTGACATTACTAATACAGCTGGAAATACTTATAGATATACCTACGATGGTACTGGAACAAATCCATACATAGAATCATTTATTTTTACTGGATTAACAGTCATTACAAATGCACAAAATTTTAATGCTGGGAACAATGATACACTTGTTGTAACTGGTGTTGGAACTAATTATTTTGAAGTAACTAATGCTAGTGGAGTTGCAGAGAGTAATAAGACAATCGGGACTGGTTCTTTGATAGTATTGCCAAGTCATGTGATGATTGGTGAATTAAATGATAAAAATAGTGAAGTGGTGACATTGGGAGATATTACTACTTCTACTTATACATTAACATTTCAAAGTAGCGCTACAACAAAATTTGCTCATCCCGAATCAACAAGGGTAACTGTTTTATCATATAATCAAGTAAAATTTTATCAAACAGCTGCGGCAACTTTTAGTAATTCTGAAAATCCTCTTGGTACAATAGATTTACAATTAGATAATTTCTATACTTTGTTTAATGATTTTGTAAATACAGATGGCTATGGGTGGTTTGTATTTTATAATTCTATAACAGCTAAGGTAACAGAAAATAGTAACGCAATTCCTTATGCAAATTTTAGTGAGAGTACAACTAAAAAGATACTAGATAATTTTTATTCATTGTTAAACGACAAAGAAAGGCGACAGATAGATGTTGACGATGCATACGGATTTTTGAATGAAGCTGTTTCAATTGCCACTGGAGAATTAAATTTAATTAACGATAGTTATAAAGTTTCAGAAGAAACCACAGTTGCAATTACGAGCGGTACGAGTGAATATTCATTAGAAAGTGATTTTTCTGATATTGTAAATGTTTATCACGGAACAACTGGAGATGAAATATTTTATATTGATATTAAGGATGTTGCAGATTGGGAAAATAATTCGGCGAGCGATACCAGATATTATTTGCGCGGAAATTATATTGGCTTAACACCTGAACCTACTACTAGTTATAGTCTAAAAGTGAGATACAAATCATTAGGAGCAGTTCTTGATACATACGATGATTTAGCAGATCTGCCAGATAAGAGTTTTTATGGCTTAAAAATGTACATGATGTTTTTAGCCTGTATAAAATTAGGAAGAACAGATGGTGAGAATTTTTTGAAATTATTTGATGTTTCGATTCAAAGAATGAAAATGGTAAGTCACAAAAGGAGCAATTTTTTAGAAAATTGGATTCCTGATCGAGCAAGCATGATTTAATTATAATTTTTAATAAATAACATATAACTAAAATGAAAGACGAAAAAAAAGAGGAAACAAATGTTCCTCAAAATGAAACAAAAGTAGATGAAACAAAAGAAGCTAAACAACCAGCAGAGGAAAAGAAAGTATTGCCAGCTTGGAGGCAGGTAATTTTGGAGACAGATGGAGGTAGCATAAGACTTGCAAAAGATGAGACAGCTGGAATTTTGGAATTAAGTGCAATTTTATCAAGTGTATTAAATTCAATACAAAGTCAAAGTAAAAAATAGTTAGGACTTAGTTTTGACGGGGGTAGTGAGAGCTCTTTCTGTTGACAAATTTGATCTGTAAATTCTAGAAAATAATGTATTTTGGTTCATATTAAATTTTTTTGCCCATTTTGCTAATTCCATTGTTTGTCCATTAAAAGTTAATAATTGTTTTGCGGGTTTTATTGTTGGAGTTGTTAATGCTTTTTCTGTTGACCAGTTAGATTCTAATAATCTAGAGCGTAAAGTGTTTTTGTTAAGATTTAGTTTTCTTGCCCATTCTGTTAATGTTAAAGTTATATCGTTATGAGTTAAGAATATATTATTTCGTTTGTTTATTGCTTGTTCAGTTCTCGTACTCCACTTGCAGTTATTCTTTTCATAGTTACCTTCATTGTCTTTTCTGTCTATAGTTGTATGTTTTGTACCGAAATTCTTAATGTGTTCTAAATAACTTTCATACATATCATCACGAAAATTTATGAAGTTTAACCATCCATCACAAATCTTAATACCACGTTCACCATAATTTTTGTATGCTTTTTTATTTTTATTTAAACATCTTTCTTTTATTCCGCACCAAATATGATAAAATCGTGTTTTAGAAAGAGAGTGAATTTTATTTCTTTCAGTAATATTGTCTATATTTAAACAGCCGCAAGATTTTGTATGACCATTTTTTAAGCAATTACTAGATATTATTTTTTCATTACCGCATTTACAAAAGCAATTCCAGTAACTTTTCCCTTTTTTCATATAAGCAAATTTAAGCACGGTTAATCTTCCAAATTTTTGACTAGTTAATTCTAATCTATTAGGCATAATTTTATAAAGTCAAAACCCCGCAATCTTATAAGCTCAATATCACTAAAGCTCATAAAAGTACGAGGTTTCGACTGTGATATTGATTAATTATGTAAATAGTATATCACATATAATAAGTAAAATCAAATGGCAAATTCAAGTTCTAAAATTCAACGATATAATGTTACGCATTTTGACGGATTATGCAGAATAGTAGGTGACCATATCTCCAAACCTACAGAATTAAGTCACGTAGAAAATTGTACTAGTGACACGATTGGGGAAATTTCGAAAAGAAGTGGGACACGTCGATTAGGGAATGCTATAACAAGTACAAGAAATTGCGGAATTTTTTATTTTGCAAATACTATAACGAAAGGTTTCTATAGAATTTGTACTGTAGGTGGTGTAACCTCAATCTATTATGTCAGCAATCTAGGAGTTTGGACAGCTCTCATTGGATCTGGAACTAATCTTACCGTAAGTGATGATTATCCTCAATTTTCATCAACGATAGCAAGTGACAAGTTATTCCTTGTTAATGGGACCAACAATAATTTAGAAATAAGTGGTACAGACGGAACAACTGTCACCACATCTGCTAGTACCTCTTCGCACCTTTATGGTTCGCCAAAAGCCAAACTTATTAACTACTACAAAGACAGAATATACGCAGGTGACTATTTCAATGCTTCATCGGTCGAAATCAAGAACGGTATTATGCAGTCATCTGTTCCTCTAGGAATTGTTGCAAAAGTTGATGGAAATCCAACACTTCCTGTCTCGTCACTTGATGTCACAGACACTAAATACATAAGAACTAGTGACAGCTTGGATGTTTATAGGGTTAATGTCAAAATTGGAGTGCTAACAGTTACAGCAAAGACAGAAACTACTATTACAGCCACAATAGCTTATGAAGCTGGACAATCAGATGTTTTGAGTTCAGATGATTTATGGGTGACTGGAACTTATACAGGTGAAATGAAACATAGGTGGGCAGATAATCCAACTGAAAATGGAATAGACATAAAACAATATGACACACTTAGAGTATCAGGTGGACAAAATGATGCATTGACAATGATGGTGAACATAGGAAATGTGATGTTAATTTCAACAAAGAATAATATAGTATCAATTAATGGATCAAATTCTTCAAGTTGGGATGTAAATGTAGGATGTGTTAGCAAAAGAGGATGGGTCAAAAAAGACGGTAAGCTATACTTTTTAAGTTATAATGGCATATATGAAACAACTGGGTCAGGAGCGCCTAAATTAATTTCAACAAAAGTAAGTCCATATTTTGCAGGTGCTACAAAGGCAGGACTTGAGGCAGGAGCGATGGGAGCAAAAGGTGATTCTATATATGCGGCAATAGGAACTGTCACACTTTATAATCCAGACGGATCTGTTAAGAAAACATTGTCTAACGATTGTGTAGAATATAATACTATTACAACAAACTTTTTTAATCATACTGGTATAAAAGCAACACAATTTGAAACATATAGGGAAACAAGTGGTTATAACAGATTGATTTATGAATCAACTGAAACTGGACTTCATTGTTTTGAATTGTTTACAGGTGATATGGACGATAAGGTGACAAGTGATAAAGAAATACCATTTGTTGCAGAAACAGGAGATATAACACTTGGTAAGAATTTTGAGGATATAGTATCTGTACACGAGATAGTAGTTGAATCAAAAAGAGGCGCAAGTTTACAGTGTTTCATATCAGTTGATGGTGGTGAGTTTTATCAGGTGAAAGGGGATATTCGAAAAGGAATAACAACTTTGAAGATAACTGCTAAGAATGATGACAGTAATCAGCCAGTGAAATTGAATAAGATTAACATATCTTTTAGAGATAGTTCAGCGCAGTTATGTAAAATATCAAGATTTGCAATTTTATATCAACCAACAAATGAACAAGTTTTAAAGAACAATTAAGAAAATATTAAAATGGCTAGTAATAATAATGTAACTTATTTAGATCTTGGATATTCTCCTACGATGAGCAGGAGCAATAATGTTGGCTTTGCTGAGAAAATAGAACCAAGTATGGGAACTGGTGTGATGAGTGGTTCTGGGGTAGATACAAATGTTACAGAAGAAGGTCAAACAAATATAGATAATCCTAGTCAAATTGGAGAAAATGTTATAGATGGAAATAGTATAAATGATCTGTACATTAAAAATTTCATAAAATCAAGAAATTACAAACCAAAAGCGGCTGGATTTTTGATAAGAGGTGCTGATGGATATATTGAAGCAATGGATGTTTATTTGACAGGAACGATAACAGCAACTGCTGGTGAGATTGGTGGGTGGGATATTGTATCAGGATATATTTATAGTTTAGCAAGTGGAACACCAACAGCAACTCCAAATGATGGCATAGTTATGGCTTCTGGAAATGAAGCAATAACAATATATGAGAATACAGAAAAAAGAGTTGAAGTTGGTTATTTAGAAGCAGGTGTTTATGGAATTAAAGGATATGATGATGATGGAACAACAGTAATGTTTGAGTTGTCAGATAGTCAGAAACTAATTAGCGGGGTGCCAATCACAAATATTGCAAGCGGAACTGAAATATCAATACAGGGTTGGACTAGCACATTGATTTTTACAGTAAGTGATTATAGGACTGTTACTTGGAGTGCTGGAGATGATGAAGTTATTAAATTACTTGATGGTACAACTTATACGATAACAAATGGAACAACAGGAGCTATGTCAGCTTTGACTTATATTTATTTTGATGTAGATTCACCGACAGAGTTACAATTTACAACAACTGCTACAACAGCTGTAGGAAGCGGTAAAATATTAATAGCAGTAGCAGAAGATAACAGTGATACAAGTTCAAAAGCATCATTACAAGTATTTGGTGGAAAAGGTGGTAATAATATTTTTGTAGATAACATAGCTGCAAATTCAGCAAGCACAAATGAGTTCATTTCAAATACAGCGCAGATAAAAAATGCGATAATAACAGATGCAAAAATAGATACATTAGCAGTTAGTAAATTGACAGCAGGAACAATAACCTCAAAAGTAATCACACTAGCAATAACTCCAACTGGTGGTGATACTGCTATAAAAGCTGGTAAGACAGATTTTACTAATTCTGAAAGTGGATTTATTTTAGGTTTAGATGATAGTGATAGTGATTTACCAAAATTTTATATAGGAACTGCTAGTTATTATATGAATTTTGATGGATCTAATTTTATAGTTAGAAGTGATAAATCAAATTTGAAATTATATGATGCAGTTGTTGATGTAGGTGGTTATGGAGATTATTCAGATATTCAATCAGCAATAGACGCAGGAAAGACTAATATTTTTGTTAGGAATGGAACATATACTTTGAGTGCTGATATTGTTTTGCCGAATGGTTGCTTATTGACTGGAGAAAGTTTAGAAGAAACTATTATTGATTTAAACAATACAACAAATCAGATAACTGCCAATGAGTCCCCTACTATCCGTTCTGCTTCTGGGACATTAACAGTAACGAATAATAGCACTTCTATTACAACTACTGGAAATTTTGGTGCATCTGCTAATGATTTTATTCTAATTCACGGAATATGGTATAAAATCGCTTCTGCCTCTGGTGCTTCTGCTACTTTATCAGAAAAATATTTTGGTCAGACAGAATCTGGAATTAATGATTTCGTAGTTGTAGATAATATATTTTCAGGACTTAATATTTCTAATTTTAAAATAATAAATTCTGGATTAACTAATAATTCGTTAGGTGCTTTACATATTAAATACTCTCAAAATAGTATTATAGAAAAAATTATTTTTGCTGGTGGTGGTGGTGCTGGTTTATATACAAATAATACACAGAGTATTTTAGTTAATAATTGTATTTCAAGACACAAAGATGGAAATTCAGCAGTAGGTTTTCATTTAACAGGAAACTATGAACAATTAAATAATTCTTTGAGTTATGGTTGTGGTTTATATGGAGTTCAATTAAATGGTTTTCATAGTAAGTTGAACAATATTCAATCAATACAAAATCAAACAGATGGTTTCCAAATAGGTGGTTCTTATAACTCTTTATCTAATTGTGCGGGTTTAAATAATAATGGAAAAGGTGCACAAATAAATAATTCAGATTATAATAAATTAGTAAATTGTGATTTTAATGATAATGGTGGAGATGGAATTGAATTAAATTCTGGAGCAGATTATAATTCTATTGTTGGTTGTAATGCAAACGGTAATGGAGTGTATGGAATAGACATTAATCATTCAGATGCTGATAAAAATAGAATTTTAGGAAACGATTTATTAAATAATACAACGGGTGCATTAAATGATAGCGGAACAGCTACTCAAACAGATAATAATATTACAGCTTAGATGAAATACATAATAATAATTTTATTACTACTTTTACCTTTTAAAACTATGGCGATACAATGGAAAAGCGATTATACAGGCAAAAGATATGATAATAAAATTACGATAGAGGGCGATCCCGATGAAAGAAACAGGCAGATGATTGAAGATTTTACTTCAAGAGTAAAGTTTGATAAACCGCTTACAATAAAATTTAAAGATAGTATTGGAAATTATAATGTAAAAGATGCACAGGCAGTTTATGACCCAAATAATAATTCAATATTACTGAGTGGAAATACAGGGACAATATTGTTTCCTCACGAATTTGGACACTTTTTGACTGATAATTATGGAATGGAAAAAGAGAAAGAGTTATTTAATAAATTATTATATTCAGAAATAGAAAAAATGGTAAATAGTAAAGGTATAAGTAATTCTCGCAGAGAAAATATTGCAGAAAATGTTGCAAAATTTTTAAGAGAGGATAAAGGATATGAAGATAATTATACTAGCGAATACGACTACCTAAATGAAATATTAAAAGGAATAGGAACAGTTCGTCCACAATCATTATTTGCAAATAATAATAACAATAATATGGCAAAAACAATACAAGATTTAAATGGTTCAATAGTTAAATTTCCAAATGACAATAAAGTCTATCTTGTTGATAATGGAAAATTAAGACATTTTACAAAAGAAGTTCAGACAAAATCTGGTAAGTCTATTTTTAATTTTTTAGTTGAATTGCCAACAAATTTAAAAAATCAATTTAGTGGTGAAGGTGCTTCAATTTCAAGTAATATAAGCTTTGATCCAAAATCAAAAGCAGATAGTAGTTCCATTGTAAAAGATATTTCAACTCAAAAAGAAACAACACAAGAAAGAATCACAAGAGAATTATTGGAAAGTGATAATCCTCAAACAAATGCTGGAAATATTAATGATATTGTAAAATCAATTACTGGACGATTTGCTACAGCACAAGAAAAAAGACAATTTTTAGGAAAAAGACCAAGTGAAATTAAATCTTTTTTTGAAACAGGTATTGAAAAAAAAGAAATTAAACAAGCTACATTATATGATCCAACAGGAAAAAAACCTCCTGTAGTTGTTGATGTCGGAAGTGCTGATGCTTCCAACTTGCAATCACAAGGTTGGGGATTAACAAAACCATCTGTATCAGCTCCAGCTCCAGTTGAAGAAAGACAACAATATTTTAGAAGACCAAATGGAACAATAGGTGCAATAACAAATCCTGAAACAGCATCATTATTGGCAAGAGGATATGTAGAAGTAAGCAAAAGTGAATATGATAAGTATAAAGAAAAGAAAGTTGAAGCTCCAACAGATACAACTGAACCCCCAACCATAGATGAAGACAAAACTATTTACAAACAAAGAAATCCTCAAACAGGACAAGATGATTTGTTTATCAAACAAGGTGATCAATTCGTAAGAATATCAGGTGAAGATGCTTTAAGAGATTTAGTAAATAATAAAGGTTATCAAGATACAAGACCAACTCTTCCAGTTGGTGTAGATGTTCAAAATGCCCCAACTTCTGACACAGTTTTTCCAAAAGATGAAACAACTCCTAAAACAGAAGATAAAGTAGAAGAAGAACCAACTAAAGAAGATCCTCGCATACCAACACTTGAGAGCAAAGGTGAGCCATTTTTTAGAGGAGATGAAAATGGAGCTTTTATAATGTTCAACGAAGATCCAGATGACGGAGGTCCACTTACAACAAATACATTGTTTTATATAGACCCAAAAAATAAAGTAGTAAGACCAATTCTTTCAGAAGAAGCTTTTAATGCTGCAAATTTAACAGGAAAAACACTGGGACAGGCATTGGCAGACGGTGAGGTTGCAAGAATAAGTATAGCATCATTGCAGTCAGATGGTGTATTAACTGGTTTTACTTTACTGCCAGATAAATATGGAATTCAACCAGACGGAACTTATGAAGATCCAGATTCAATTAAAGATTTTGATATAAATAAAGTGGCACAAAGATATGGAAAGCCAGTAAATGATGAAGAAGCAAGAACTGCTTATTGGATAGTTGAAAATGGTATATTAGGCTATTTAAAAAAAGTTCCAGAACAATTAGGAGTTTCAGTTGAATTAATAGATGAATTATTGAAAGATGAAACAAAAAAAGCTTTATATACTGGAGCACTTGCTTATGGTGGATATGAGATAACAGACATTTTAAGAGATATTAAAAAAAGACAATTAATCAAAGATGGTAGAACTGATTTAGAAGATGTAAAGGTAATAAGTGATACTATACTTGCTGGACAATATTATTCAAATGAAGGTAAAGATATTAAGGGAAACATTGATTTAGAATTACCCGCACTTTTTAAAAATTTAGATATAGAGTTTTTTGAAAGTACACTTGGTAATCTTCCAGATGAGGCATTTAAAGCATTAGTTCCAGAGATTGATAGAACTTCACCTGAATATAAAGAGATAGTTGATGGTATTAGTACAGCTTATTTTGATATACTTGTTGAACAGTTGGAAGCAAATACAGAAGCGGCAAGATTGAGAGCAAAATCTGATTATGAAGACCTTCAAAGAGAGGCAAAGAAAAAGTTAAACTGGGATTTGAGTGCTGATGCAATGACAGCTTTTGGACAAATTCAAGAATTACAGAATGTATATTCAGGTTCTGGTGTTAGTAATATTGGGATGGAAAGAGAGATGCTTGATAAATATTTAAGAGCAGAAGGAAAAATGACTGCAAAAATGAGAGATGATGCATTAACTGCTGAACAAAAAGCTGAAAGAGATTATATACTAAAAAATGGCACACCAGAAGAAATAGCGGCATATTCAAAATTACATCCAGAGTTGGGATTAACTCCAGATCAAGATGTGATTGATTTCTTTAAGTTGGAAAGTCTTAAAAAGTTGTTTCCGAATATGGATGAAAATGAATTAGCAGCTTTACGTAATGCTTTCTTTGATGAGAAAGGAAATTATAGAAGTGCAAGTCAACAAGAATATTATGCCAATAAACTTAAATTAGAATATGGTTATGATATTTTTAGTATATTTGAAGGAAAGCAAGCTTTTATAGATGAAAAAGTATATGAGAAATTGGATCAAATGATGAGGAAGACTATGCCAGATGCTCAAATTGGTCTTGGTGAGGAAGGAAAGATAATGGGAACTGATGAAACTATTCCAAAAGTTGAAGTACCAAAAGTTGAAACACAAATTTCTAAACCTCCAACTGGGGCAACATTAATTTCTGATCCAAGTAAATTAGCTGGATTAACTGAAAAAGATATTTGGAGAGATCCAAATAGTAATAAAATTTATAAAACGCCAAAAGTTGAATTACCAAAAGCTGAAGTGCCTAAGATAGAAGTGCCTAAGATAGAAGTGCCTAAAATAGGAGTTCCAAAAGTTGAAAAACCTATTTCTAATGCACCAACTGGATCAACATTGATTTCTGGTCCAAGTGGTTTAACAGGATTGACTGAAAAAGATATTTGGAGAGATCCTTATAGTAAGAATATTTATAAATTATTAAAATAATATTGATTTTAACACATATTTATGGTACGATAATAACATAATTAATAACGACTAAGCCGAGAAACCTGATATATCTTTTTGGTATTAGCTTAGTCGTTATCGCCAATTTAGGTATATCAGGTTTTTCGGTAAAAAATTTATGTTAAAAAAATGCAAGGTAAAGGGGTGTGATAATAATGTATTTTGTAAAGGATATTGTAGTAGGCATTATAAACAAGTATATAGATATGGAAAAATACTAGAAAGAACAAAATTTGACCTAAATGAAATTATAGATTGTGGGGATTATTATGAAATATGTTTATATAAAGGACAAGTGGAACAAAAAGAAGTTGCTAGAGCAAAAATAGATAAAGAAGATTTGGATAAAGTAAAAGATATTAAATGGGGATTAAATAATTATGGTTATGTAATAAATAAAAAGATTAAATTACATCAATTAGTAATTGGTAAAAAAGAAGGATATATAATAGATCATATCAATCATAATAAATTAGATAATAGAAAACAGAATTTAAGACATTGTACATATAGTCAAAATGGAATGAATCGAGAATGTAATATGTGTTTTTTTAAAAAAGATAGAAATAAATGGATAGCTTATATCACAATTAATTATAAAAGAATTAATTTAGGATATTTTAAAAATAAGATAGATGCAATAAATGCTCGTAAAGAAGCAGAAATAAAATATTTCGGAGAATATAGATATGATAATGAGCTAAACAATTAATATAAAATATATGGCAATTTCAAAGGGTTTCAATCTACCCCAAAATACATCATATAATGATCCAAATCTGGAAAAGGGTTTTTCAAATATAAGTCAGAAGTCTTTTGATATTGGAAAAACTAATAGACCGACTAGACCAAATTTGCCACAATTGCCTGGAACTACTCAGCAACTTCAACCGCAAACTAATTACGTTCCAGGAACGCCGACTTCTTTAAGCAAACTGCCAGTGACTACTCCGTATAAAGGGTCGACCAGATATGAAAGTGTACATAGGGCGCTAGATTTGGCTGCTCCAACTGGAACTCTTTTTGAGTCATTATCTCCTGGTATTGTGAAAAATGTAGTGTCTGGAAAGAAGCAAGGTGATAAAGCTTTTGGAAATTATATTTTAGTTGAAGACCCATCTGGAAAACAATTTAGATACAGTCATTTGAATCAAAGTTATGTTCCAGTTGGTACTGAAGTTAAAAGGGGAGATATAATTGGGACAATTGGAAATACAGGTCAAACCTACAGTTTACATGGCGGATCTGGATCACATCTTGATTTGAGAATTTTTGACGCTGCGAAGAATATTTTCGTTGATCCTACACCTTATTTATAAGTAAAACAATAATATGTTAAATCAGTCAAATATAAAATCGAGTATATTGAATACAGTAATGTCCGATCCTCAAACGTCAAAAGTAGTTAGTGATGCACTTAACTCACCTCTTGGCAGTTCAATTCGACAGAAAGCAGCTTCTATTTTAAAGGCCTCATTAGCTGGAAGTGGTTTGCCTATGGATCAACTGCAAACAGATAACCAGTTAGCCCGAAATGTTGGAACAGTTGCTCCTGCATCATCTTTTGCATCTACATCTTCAGCAGAAACTGCTACTCTAAAACCTTTATCAAAGGTTATATTTCCTGCTGCTTCTGGAATTAAATCTAGTACAAGAACACCAATAGAGGACACACTTGATACAACAGTTCCTACTAAAGCATTATCTTTAGAACCAACAGTTCCAGAAGAATCACAGGCACTTCCACTTGGTCAACCAGAAATAGAACTTCCACCTGCTTCACCAGTAGTTCCACCAAAAAATACGACAACAAGTAATGATAGAATTACAATGATGAACTCAGAAGATACAGCAAGTGTGACATCTGAACAATATGAGAATACTTTAGATGAAGATGAAAGGCAAAGTTGGGATGAAATGCTTGCAGAAGCAAAAGCTGATGGTGTTGGTAAAGAAACATTTTGGACTAGTATTATTAAGAATGAAGAAAAATTGAGAGAAGTTGAAAGAGAGTTTGGTTTTGCAGAAGGTACATTTCCATCTGGTATTTATCTAACTGCGAATACAGAGGAAACTAGAAAGATGTTAGAAGAGAAAGAAAATCTAAAAGCTTATGAAGATAGAGTTGAACAACTTATGGGGATTGGAATGAATTTGCAACCACAACTTAGATCATATATACAGAGTAGAGATACTTATGTTAAAACGATTGATAGGTTGAGAGATTCTGCTATAAATACAATGATAGAATCTGGTAGTCCATGGGCTTCAAATAGGATTAAAAATTATATTACATTTCTTGATGTGTTAAAAGGAAGACAACAGATGAATTATCAAACTTATGTTGACTATGCTACTCAAACACAAGAAAGAGAATTGAAACAAGCAGAAGACTCTTATAATGATATTAAAGCTAGAATTAATGAAGCATTAAAAGTAAGGACTGAAGATGTTAAAGCGGCAAATGAAAAAAGGGAAATATTGAAAGGATTGATTCAAGAGCAACTTGAAATTGTTCAGAATTCAGATAAAGATGCTTGGGATAATTACAAATTACAACAAGCTATTGCAGAAGAAAATGCAAGATTGGCTGCATTATCTGTTAAACAAGAATGGGAACAAAAGATTAAAGAGACTGCTGGTGAGAAAAGAAAATTAACTCTTGAACAATATGAAGAATTAGAAAGTGAATATGATGATAAATATGGTATGGGTGAATTTGCTAAGAATTTTCCATACGAATTATTTGTTGGTGTTGAAACAGATGAAGAATCTGATCAAGTATTGTTTGATTACTACAAGAAATTGGGATATGTTCAATTTGCTCCAAATAAAGATGATACAGGTGTTATTATGTCAGATGATTTGTTAATCAGATTGTATAAAGAAATTGGATTAGAAAAGAAAGAAGCATTAAAACAATATGCGTTAAATAGAGGTTATAAAGATATTAGTGATATTCCAGATGTGATACAAGAGAAGATAAAAGAAGCATATAAAGAACCTAGTAAATGGAATCCTATGAATTGGAAATGGACTGATAAATTTTCTACATTAAAATAAATTGTAAACAAAATGAGTATCTTAAATAATGTTTTAAATGTTTTTGGTGAAGGTAAAAAAGAAAAAACACCTCTTCCCAAAAAAAAGCAATCACTTCCTTTGCAGACTAAATTGCCTGCAAATGATTTAGGTATGTCAATTGATCCGACAAGATTTGAAACTGCTCCACTTCCAACACCAACATTTAAAATTAAACAACTCCCATACATAACTCCAACTGCAAAAACTGGAACAGAATATTTTCCAGGACAATTAACTCCGTCTAATAATATTATTAAAAATGTGGTTAGTGGGGGAGTTAGTCAGCAATTACCTCAACCACCACAAATTCCTCAACAGAAGGTGACAATACCAACTGTGCCAACTAATAAATTTGGTTTAAATATAAAGCCAGAAACAACTGCTTCAATGGCTACTACTACTTTGCCTGTCTCGAAAGCATTACCAGTTGAGCCTGTCAAGAAATTTCAACTTCCAGCTCCATATAAAGATAGAGAGAGTTATTTGGAATCAGGTGGAAAAGCAATTAGTGATGTTGAAAAAGATTATATTAAAAAGAGTGATGAGATAGAAACATTGTCAAAGAAAATGGAGGCATTAAAAATGGAGGCATTGAATAATGATAATAAAGCTAAAAGTGTAATCAATGGGGTTGAACAAGATTATATAAGAAAACAAACAGAAATAGAAACATTGTCAAAAAAAATGGAGGCATTAAAGAGTGAAGATAAAATTGATGAATTTAATAAAAATGTCAGTATATTTAATGCAAAAATTGAGGATATAAAAAAGACTGAAAAAATATATAATGATTTAATTTCTAATTATAATTTAGGTGCTAATGATGAGTTTAATAAAAATATAAATATATTTAATGAAAAACTTCAAGATTTTAAAAAGACAGAAAAAACATATACTGATTTGATTTCTAATTATAATTTAGGAATTGCAGAAGTGAATAAGCAAATTAAATTGCCACAACAAAAATATAGAGAAACTATTTCAGGAGCTACAGGAAAGGAAACTGGGATACCTGCTAAATATGAATATGCAGAAGGGTTGCAAAAAGGATTTTCACTTTTTAAACCTTTTACAAAATGGTTCACTGAAGCTGTTCCTGCTACTGTAGATTTTGGTAAGAAAATTGGACAAGAAATACAAGAAATGCCTGGTGGTGCTTTTGGTATAGCTTCTACCTATGCTCCAGAATCAGAAGAAGAATTAGTTGAGATGCAAAAAGAAGTTTCTGATAGTTTAGTTGGTACTTTAACTGAATATTCTGAAGCAGCAACACCAAGTTTAATTAGTGGTGTTACAATGGATTTGATTAAAGGAGAAAAACCATCTGAAATGCAATTAAAACATCCTATTGTAAGTACTGGAGCAGATTTTGCTGGAACTTTATTTTTATGGACATTAATGAGTCCATTGGGAGATCAGGCTGCACAAGCTACTGCTTCAAATACTGGAACAATGTTTCCTTGGCTAGAAAGGTTTAAAGTTGGTTTTGTTCGTAGAGCTGTAACCATAGCTCCTATTGATATATTAAAAGTATTTGTTAATCAAATTAGAGATTCAAAATTAAGTCCAAAAGAATTAAGTGGAGAATTAGTAAAGTCACTTGGAAGGTCTGCTGTTTATACAGGTGCTCAAGCTCCCACTGGTTTGACAACAAGAATAGCATCTACATTTGCTGGAACAGCTGGTTTTGAAACTTTGATTAAATATGTTAAAAATAAAAAAGTAACTGAAAAAGATATTACAGAATCTCTTTTGTATGGATTAATTTCTTCATTATTTTCTGCTTCTGGAAAAACAACTCAAGAATTGATGGATGAAAATTCAGTACAAGAAGCTAGGAGATTAGGGATTGTACATATAATGAATAGAAATAGTAGTTTTAGCTGGGATGAAGCTTCAAGAAATTTTGATTCTTTAAATATACTTACACAATTATCTTATGCAGAACAAGTATTACCTAAGGATAGTTTAGAAAGAGTTAAGAATGTTATTAATGCTACTAATTTAGTTTCAACTGCTGTCACTGGCGAACCAAAAATTAGAGCTGTTGAAATATTATCTCAAGAAAATGTTCCAGCCACATTTCAAAATTTAAATACTGAACATAAAAGTGAAGTTATTAGTAATGTTGTTAAAAATTTAGCAGAAGATATTTTAACTGGTAAGCCAGTTAATATTGTAGATAAATTTGTTGAAGCTATTCAAGGACTACTTCCTAAAATTTCAAAAGGTATTAGTGAATTAAAAACAGATGAAGCTGGTTTTGTTAGTATTCCAGGAATTAAATCTGCAACAGAACAAGTTATCCCAGAACTCTTGCAACCATTTGTTGAACAAACAAAGAAACTCAATGTAGATAAAAAAACTTTTATAAATGATTTTAATGAAGGATTAAAAGAACAAGATCCAATAAGAAGAGAAAATGCTGAAAAGATTAATGAATATATAAAAACAGAGTTGGAACAAACTCCTGAGCAATTTTATGATACATATATTGAGCCTAAAGAAGAGTTGGCAGTAGATGGGAAACAAGCAGTTGAGATAACACCATCAATGCAACAAGCCATAGATAAAGCTGGGAGTGTGGAGGAGTTTGTGGAGGGGCAGGGTGAAACAGTTTATCACGGTAGCCCAAATACTTTTGATAGTTTTGATATTAGTAAAGTTGGAAGTGTAACGGACTCTGGTATGTTTGGAAAAGGATTTTATTTTACAGATAGCATAAAAGAAGCTACATTATATGCAAGAGGAGGTGAAGTAAAAAGGGTTGTTCTTAATTTAAGAAAACCTTATATTATAAATAGTAAATCGGATATACCAAAAATAAATGTCCCAGATAAAACAGTTGAGGATATTAAAAATGCTGATAAGGCTTACTCAGAATTATTTACAAAATATTTAAAGGAAAAAGGATATGATGGCGTAATAGATAATCTTAATCCAAAAAATAAACAATATGTAGTATTCTCCCAAGACCAAATTAAAACAGAAGTTGAACTAACTGACATCTATAACAAATATAAATCACAACCTGCCAAACCAATACTTCCAACCAAAAAACTGCCACCAGCACCTGTTAAACAAGCAGTTGAGATAACACCATCAATGCAACAAGCCATAGATAAAGCTGGGAGTGCGGAGGAGTTTGTGAATAGTCAATTAGGGAAGGACTATAGGTCGGCTCATCAAGTTGATGCAAAGACAGCTAGTCCAATTACTGAAATTAATAATAAAACTCTAGATACATTTATAGATGAATTTAAAAATCAATATGGTTATCCAGCATTAAAATCAAAAGAAGTAAGTAAATTAAAATCTATTATTTCTAATCCAGATGCAGAGGTTACAATTTATAGAGCTTCACCAAAAAATGAATTAAATAGTGGTGATTGGGTAACTATTGATAAAGCTTATGCTAATGATATAAAGAAACAAAATGGTGGAAAAGTTTATTCACATACAGTTAAAGCATCAGATTTATTTTATCCAACAACAATGAAGGAATTCAAAGAACTTCCTTCACTAAATAAATGGGGTGCATTTCAATATCAATCATCTAAAGAAATATCCCAACTAACCGACATCTACAACAAATACAAATCCCAACCAACCAAACCAATACTTCCAACCAAAAAACTGCCACCAGAACAAGTAAAGATAGCAGATCAATTAGAAATTAAACCAGAATTAATCAATGACAGATTAACTGATATTGCAAACAAAGTAGGTAGAATAGAAACTGGTAATTTTACAACTGAAACTCCATTAGGTAAAAAAATAATTGCTTTAAAAGATAATGAATTATTACATACAGATAGTCCAGGTAAGTTGTTTAGTGAGGTGTCAAAAATAATCAAGCAAGATACATCCTTAACAGATGAAATGAAAGACAAAGCAATTATTGGCGTAGGAGAGTCAATTAAGAATTTGAATGTTCCATTGAAGATACCAGAGTTATCAGATTTAGAAAGCACAGGAAAAGTTTATCAACCAGCAGTAGAAAAAGCTTTACCAACAAAGGCAAAAGCTGTTTCTCCAAAAGTTGATATGTCACTGCCAGAACCAGTTCCAAAAAAATCTGGCATATCAGGAGTAGCAGGACTTAAAAAAGTTGGACTAGCTCCTCTTCCAGGTGTTTCTCCATCTGCTAAAGTAAAGGAAACCGCTCAAACAGCAAAAGGATTGATTACTAAAAAAGAAACAACTTTGTTAAAAGATAAAATTAAAAACATAGCAAGAGGATATAGAGAGGGTGGAGTTTTGACAAGAGATGAGATAAAAACAGTTCGGGATGAAATTACTAATGCCATAGAACCACTTGAAGCAAAAGATAAAGAAAAGTTTAGTAAAAAGATTAGGAGTATTCAGACTAATGAGCAACTAAAAAAAGCAATGCCAGATATTAAAGAAAAAGTTGCCCAATTAGATGAGACAAGAATAAAAAAAGAAGTTATTAGTAAGATACAAGATGAGTTAAAGTTTAAGAAAACAGTTGAAAAAAAAGGTCAAAAAATGGTTGGAAAGTATGATTATGAAACCAATAAGTTTATTAGTGAATTGAGAGATATTAATAAGCTAAATCAAGCTGGAGCAATGTCAGCATTAGATAACTTCTTAAAAGAAGATTTGTCTAATTTTGATTTGATTAAAGTAAGACTTATATCACTAAAAGCTAATGGGTTAAAGTCATCTGTTGCTTTGATTGATCAAGTGGCAGGTGATATACAAATGTTGAAGGAATATGGAGCAGATGCAAAAGATGAAGCAGACTTAAAGAGAAAAATTGAGCAAACACAAAAAATTGATGAAGTTTCTGATGCGATAGATAAGCAAAAGAAATCTAATTGGTTGTTTAAAGCTCCAAAAGCATTATATACAAGTTCTGGTGTAAATTTATATTCATCTTTAAATGCAATAGCAGGTAAAGAAATAGCAGATAAATATGACTATGGTAATATTAAAACAAATAGTCAATATAGTGCACATAGAAAAATTAAAGCTGAGATAGAAAAATTTAAAGAAATATATGATATAAAAAGTAAAAGAAAATTAGCAAATATTTATCTTAAAAGTGATAAGGGAGAATTAGAGAAATTTTTTCTTAAGTATTTGACTAAACCAATTGGTAATATAATAAACAGTTCAGGACTTCCTCAGGAAATAACTAAATTTAATTTATTAAATATTTATAATGGCGTTAAAAATGATTTAATAAAAGAACGATATGAAAATGAATTTGGGGCTAAACAAGTAAATGATTTATTACAGAAGTTAGATGAAAAAGATAAACAAATGGCAGATACTATGATGGAAACTGTTCAAAGTTATTTACCTGTTATGAATAAACGAAATATAGAAATGACAGGTAGAGATGTTGGAGTTGTTGATAACTATTGGCCTGCTTCTTCTAAATATAAAGCTCCCTTTTTTGATGATATAAAAATACAAGGTGAGACACCATCAGCTTTAAAACATAGAAGTGAAAGTGCTAAACTTACTCCCAAAATAGACAATGCTTATACTGTTCATCAAAAATATATTTATGATGCAGAGCATATTAAAACAGTTAGTAGCAAATACGAAGAATTAAAAAGAATATTTACAGATAGTGATATTGAATTAAAAATTACAAACAAATTTGGAAAGGAAGCTTATAAGTCTTTGATGAATAATATTGAAACAATGTCTTTTAATCAAACATCAGAAATGAGAGGCATATTTGCTAAACATTATAATAATGCATTAAATAAATGGGTTAAAGCTGTAATTGCTAATCCAACTATTGCTGCAAGAGGAATGATTTCATCAATATATTCAATTGAAAAAGTTGGTATAGTAAATTATATTAAGTATGCTAAAGATTTTGTTGCACATCCAAAGAAGACTTTTGATTTTGTTTGGAATAATGTACCATATTTAGAGTCTCGTTTTGAAATAGGATATTCAGAAGCTTTAGAAGATGTGATAAGAGGAGCTGGTAAATTAGATGTTGAAATGTCTCTTTATACAAGAGATGTAAGTTTTTTAGCTAGAGGTTCAGATATATTAGGTGCTATTATTAGTGGATACCCTGTATTAAAAACAGAACTTGCTAAGCACGGAGATATGGAAAAAGCAGTAGATGTATTTGAAAAATTTACAGAAAAAACTCAAGGATCAGGAACTGATACTAATCTATCTGCTGGACAAAGAAGTAAGAATGTTTTTGCTAGAACATTTTTTAGATTTAAAAATGTATTAACTCAACTTTTAAGACTTCAAGCTGATGCCAATATACAGTTTTTTAATGGACAAATAAGTAGCGGAGAACTTTTAGAGAAAACAGTTTTATATTCTATTTATACTCCAATAATGTATGTTTTGATGGGAATGCTTGTTAGAGGTGGATGGAAAAAATTGTTTGGAAAAGAAAGTGATGAATTTGAAAATTGGCTTGGTGATATTTTTGAACAAGTTATACTTCAACCATTTGCTGCTATTCCAATTCTTGATGGTATAATTGAATGGGCATATAAGGAAACAAGAAAAAAAATAACAGGAAAAGATTATTATTCAGGAGGAAGTATGTTTAATTATCCATTATTAGATGACATATCAAGAGCAGGAAGTAAGATTACAAAAAAAGAAATTACATTAGAAGATATTATTGAAGTATTTTCATTGATACAACAACCAGTAACAAGTTTTCCATCAGAAGCATCTCGAAGATATTATAAATATGCAACTGATGAAGAAGAGTTAAGAAAACTTCCATCATTACCAAGTAGTTCGTCCTCTTCCAGTCCATTGCCAGGTAGGTCATCTTTACCAAAAAGGTCACTTCCTAAAAGGTCATTACCAAGCAGATCTTTACCAAAAAGAAGATAATTAAAAAACAGCCACAAGTAAGGCTGTTTTTTTGTTATCTATTGGTAAACCATTCTACCACAAGTCCAAATATTGATGATGTCTTATATAATTTTTCTTCTTTTCTTTTGTTTCTTTCTTCTTTTTGAAGTTCTTTTTCTATAAGACTTAAATCTTTATAATAATCATTTGTTTCATTTGTATATCCGCAACCAGGACATTTCCAATCAAGCCATTGTTTTTCATTTAATTTAGGAGAAAAATCTAATAATGTTTTTTTGCCACATCCTGGACATATATATATTGGTTTACCGTGCTTGTCTTCATATTTCTTGATTGCCAAGTGACTGTAATAACATTTTTTGCAACAATATATATGGATAGCAAGTTTCTTGGTGAAAACTATGTCACACTCTGGATTTAGACATTTTATTTTTTCCTCCTTCATTTGGTTTGTGATTAGAAATTAAAGATTACATATTACCACCTTTTACCCATTCCGACATCACGCCTTTCTGGAAGCTACATAATGTATTGATTTGTTTTTCAATAATATCTCTGTTCACTTTTGCATCTATAAGAGCAATACCTTCAGGAGTTGCGTCTACTAAGATTTGGGCTTTAGCAGCAGAAATATTTTTTCCATTCTCTTCTGTTTCTTGTATTAGTTCAGCATATTTAAGATTATATGCTTTAAGCGTAGATCCGTAGGCAAGATTGACGTCGCTAAAATACTGTCCGAAAGTTGCGATTACTTTACCAACTGCTTCGGGACCTGTTACACCAGATTGGTATTTTGATAAAAGTTCTTGATACTCTTGTTGTGAGTTGTTCATAGTTTTGTTTGTTATTATTTATCTATTAATTATTTTTTAAAATATTCGTCTAATGAATGAATATATCCATTAAGATGAGATAACCATCCAAAAGTATTCACACATTCATTATCGATTTTAATTTCTTCATTTAATCTATCTAATATTATCACCAATTTATCATACCATTCTTTATTTATTGTTATTTGTTTTTTCATATTATTCCCCTTTAAACTTTATCCTAAGACTTGGTTTTTGGATTAGTATTTTCATTAAATCTATATTTCATTATCAAGAATGAATTTATTACAAGGAAAAAGCAACTTACTGCATTTGATACAATTAATGTTTTGTTCCCAGTTATAATCGAATTTTGTAGCAAAATTATCACTGCGAATAGTGTCATTAAGTATGTAGCTAGTGAAATGTCTAAACTACTTTTTGTCTTAATTAGTTTGATTAACTGAGGGAGACCAGAGAAAATTAGGAGTATTGGTGCTAAGATGTTTAGTATTGTCATAATTATTGTATTTCCCAAGGGAATTTTTTATTTCCAAAAGGACCCCAACAAGCCGTCTCCTCGTAAATTGGCTGTTTAAGATTCAATTCTTTTATAATTGAATTAGGTTTAAATCTTTCTTTTTCTTTTTGTAAGTCATCAAATTCATATTCTTTGCCGTCAATTTCAGCTGTAACCATAATTGGTTCTGCTATACCGATGCCATAAGCAACTTTAACTAGAACTTCTTTTGCATCTAAATCTTTTAACAGTTCTATGGCACGCTTGCGGGCCATAAGAACACCACTTTTATCAACTTTACTTGGATCTTTTCCTCCTGTAAATTCGCCACCTCCAACTGGCACTCTTGGCCCAAATGAATCAACTGCTAATTTTCTACCTACACATCCACTGTCAGCCGCAAAACCTCCAATACTCCAGTCGCCTGCTGGGTTGATATGAATATTAATGTTATCCTTTTTAATTTTATATATATTCAACCACTCAAAAATAATGCTTCTTAATTGTGAGCTTAAAACATTACAAAATGAACAAACAATATCAGTAATCTCTTTATTACCATCTATCGTAATTTGTGTTTTACCATCTTCTGGATGTATATCATAAATATATTTACATAGACTTTTGGCTAAGTATAGCTCTTGAGGAATAAGACTGTCATTTTCATTGCAAGCATATCCTACGCAAATTCCAGAATCACCTGCTCCTCCTTTATCAACTCCCTGTGCTATCTCTAAAGATTGTTGTTCGAGATTTATTTGAATGCCAACATCATTACCAGCAATTCTTTTAACAATTTTTCTAATATCAACATAAGCATTTGTAGTAACTTCACCACAAATAGTGACAATATTGTGACCACCAAGAACTTCAATTGCTGTTCTTGATTCAGGGTCTTGTTTTAACATTTCATCTAATATTGCTGCTGCAATTCTGTTACAGCAAATATCGGGATGGCTTGGTGAAACTGATTCAGCTGTGTGTTTCATAATTTTAAAGTTATTAATTAAACTATATTAATCCAATTTTTAATTTCTGGTTTTATAAATCCCCAAAGTGTATAACCAGCTTTATTCCAGTTTTCAAAATAATACTTTGAGATACGCCCCCTTAAACTTGGTTGCCGTCCATATTTCCATTTTCCACCAAAAAGCCAAGTTTTTAAATATTTAGGAATGTGTTTTAGGTTTTTTTTATTAATTTTAAACATAATATTATTTGTTATTAATTAAACTTTACTTATCCTAAAATTCTTATCAAAACAAGAGCACGGAAAAAAGTAAGTATATTTATCATTTTTATCTTGTTTTATTTTTAATCCGCAAGCAGGACAATGATCAATGTTCTTCATTAACAATTGTTGCACTTCTTTGCTTTCAATTCCGTATTTGTCCACTAGTTGTTTTAATGTTTTATTTTTATGTAACATATTGTATTACAGCCCTTTTAAGCCATTTTAAAACAAGACTGGTATGATTAGACCTTTTTACCATTTAAACGCTCTAGAAACGATAAGGTGAGTTAATTTGACCTATCTTGTTCTACCCATTTGGTTTTACAAGTCTCTTTCCTCAATTTCTTGATTTTCTTAATCCTTCTTTTTTTAGCTTTCTTATTTTTGCTTTTAGTCATTATTTTTTGTTTTTAAAGTTTTTGCCAGCAAATCCCATTAGGTAATTTGTCATTATATCCATATCCTCATCCATTTTTTTAAAAATCTCTTTATTATCTTTTTCATTAAGTGTTTTTCTAATTTTATTTAGTTTATCAAGATTAACAAAATTATCTATGCCACATTTGTGGTTAATAAGACGATGGGAGCAATAATCTAAACAAGTCTTAATTATACCAATTTCATCTTGTTCAATTATGTATTCAGTTGTTTGTGTTGTTTGTTTTTTCATAGGTGTTATGTTAATTATTTAGTACCAATATAAAAATTTTAAATCATTATCTTTTATTTTTTTAATAGTATCATCATTAAAAATAATGTGAAGAAGTTTATAAGCATCTTTTACTAACAGTGTTTTACAAATTTTTATTATAAATTTTTCATTATCCTCATCCATTTTTTTAAAAATCTCTTTATCATTTTTTTCATTAAGTGTTTTTCTAATTTCACTTAGTTTACCAGGATTGACATAATCTGATATGCCACATTTGTGATTATTAAGTCTATGCGAACAATAATCTAGGCAAATTTTAATTGTACCAATTTCATCTTGTTCAATTATGTATTCAGTTGTTTGTGTTGTTTGTTTTTTCATAAGTGTTATGTTAGTTATTTAGTTGTCAAACACATTATCACCATATATTCCTTTAAATATTTCTTTATCTTTATCAAGTCCAGTTTCTTTTATGAGTTCAATATTATAATCACGAACACTTTCTAATACTTTTTTTCCTTTCTTATTTAGATTATCATACATTTCAATCATTGTTTGAAAATCTTTAGGAATACAACTGCCCGATCCGCCTCGCTTTCCTTTGTGATAAATTTCTAAATGTTGATTGGCAATAAATGGATTAGCTATGTTTGCTTCTTTAATCAACTCAAAATCAAGTCCGTGTACTTTTGCTAAGTCGTAAAAAATATTTTGAGCAATAATTTTGAAAGCATAAAAGCAGTTACCTGCGTATTTGATCAATTCAGCTTCCTTACAAGGAATACATACATTATAAGGACATTCAGGTAATATTCCCAAAATCTTACTTGCATATTTTTCACTTTTTTTAGTATATCCAATAATATTTCGACTTGGTTTTTTCACATCTTCATAAGCAGTTGCCTCACTTAAAAATTCAGGAGAGTGCATAATATATCTTTTAGGAAACATCTCTTGTATTTTATTTGTTGTCCCAATTTGAACCGTTGATTTGATTACTATAATTTGTCCGTCAGTTGTCGTTTCCTTTATTGCATTGATTAAAATACTATCGTCAAATCCTTTTGGAGTAGTCGGTGTTGGAAGACAACAGAAGACAACATTTGCATTTTTGACTTTATCTTTGTTGTCAATATATTTGGGCTCGAGTGAGTAGCCTATTGTATAATAACCACGTTCGACGAAGTCGCGCAAAATATTTCCGCCGACAAATCCTGTTCCGCAAATTGAAATTTTTAAATTTTTTTTATTAAACATTTGTTTTAAAGTTATGTATAATGCTCATATTTCTTAACTCTTTTCTCAAATTTTCTGATTAAACCTTTATTCTTTTCAAAATTCTCTTTGGTAGTATGATAATTTTCTATACTTGCGCTTACTATTGGAATTTTTTTCTCATCTATAATCATATTTTGTATTTCAGTTTCTTCGTAATTATCTATGTATATATGTATTTTCCTAAATAAAATTGAATCTTTTTTTAAAATTCTTTGGTATGGTTTAGAAAAATGATCAAGACAAGAATGTTCATCACAATATTTTCTATGACAATCAATACAATAATTAGTTGAATCAATATTTTCATTTTTTAAAAGTTCATTTAATTCTTCCCTGCCAATTCCTTTCCAATACCAATCTTTTTTTCCACAACACTTGCACGTAAAATAATATTTTCTTGATTTTTCTTCTTTGTTTTTACGAATTATATTTATTATAATAAATGTTGGGATTAGTATTGACAGTGCTATTATTATAAGGTTAAATAAAATTGAAATTAAAGTAACTATTGTTTGTAATATCATTTTGTTTTAAAATTATTTATTATATTATTCAAATTCTCAATAAAATGTGGCTCAGGATCAAATCCTAATTTTTGTTTTGCTTTTCAATTCCTCATAATAATCTCCTTTGTATTTAATTCTCCATAAATTAGGAGTTTCTGGTTCTTTTATAAAATCTAAAAATTCTTTAGTAGAATAAATGCATCTGCACCAATTACATATACCAGTATTTACAAAATTAGGACTATTTTTAACTTCTACTTTTTCCATTTTTTCACAGGTATAACCATCATCATCTGAAGTAAATATTAAGAAAAAATTATTTTCTAAATCTTCTACTGCTGTTTTAAATTTCATTTTGTTTTAAAATTATTTATTATATTATCTAAATTTTCAATGAAATGTGGCTCAGGATCAAATCCTAACATTCTTTTAGCCTTACTTGTATCAGCCACCTGTCCAAAAATATCTTCTTTGACTCTTTCTTGTTTATCAATTTCTAGGTTTGGATAATGTTTATTAAATATTTCCAATATATTCATAAGATAAATTTTTTCACTTCCTCCTAAATTAAAATCTTCGTGATCCCAATTCCAATCTTTTTCTAATAAATCAACAGTTGCTTTTATCAAATCTTTTACATAGACATATCCTCTATAACTTTCTAAGTCATAAACTGTTATTGGTAGGTTATTTTTAATCTGTTCTAACCATTTAAATATCACTTCATCTTTTCTCCCATTTTTTCCATATACTGTAAATGGTCTAATTATAACTGTTTTGCATTCCGTGCTATTTACAATATGCTCTCCTGCTAGTTTTGTTATTCCATAAAGTGATATTGGATTTTTTATATCTGTCTCTAATGCTGGTTTTTCACACTTATTTCCGTATACAGAACTTGAAGAATAAAATATTAATTTATTTACTTTAAATTCATTACATAAATCTACTACATTCTGCGTTCCTAAAATATTTGTTGATATATATTCTTGTGGATATTTTTTACCTCGCCTTACTCCTGCTAGTGCTGCTAAATGTATTACTTCTGTTATCTGTTCCTTTTCAAATATTTCGGCTAATTGATGTTTGTCTCTTGTATCTGAATTATTACTATCTCTAATATCATATCTAACAAATGGAATATTTCTTTTATTCAATTTTTTTTTCAGATGATTTCCTACAAATCCATCTGAGCCAGTAATTAAAAGCATATTATTTATTTATTATAAATTTTTTTAATGTCCATATTATTGCAATAATCTTATTTTCTTAAATTCTCACAAAATCTTTTTCTCCCTAAGTCTACCCAAAGATTTAATTTTATTTCTTCTTTAAGTCTTTTAAATCCCCTTATCATTTTATCAATCATATCTGCTTCGTCAGAATAAGAGATAGCAATAACAATCACTTTATTATTTTTTTCAGCTCTAATTGTAAATCCATTTGGATAATCATCAAATATATTTATTTTTTTATAATCACAAAAAGTTACTTTCATATTATTGTAATAATCTTATTTTCTTAAATTGCTCATCTGTTATTCTGATTTTAGGTGAAATAATATCATCTTTTTCAATATCTTTTTTATCATCTGTTTGACCATAAATTAAGTGCATTTTTATATCTTCTTTGATTTTTGATTTCTTTTTGACACTATCTATTTCTTTTTCATTTCTAATTTCTATAAAATTACCAAAACATATTGGTTTATTATATACAAGAAATCTTTTACTTCTATATCCATAGAAATTATGAATTACACCTTTTTCTGGTTTTGTTGTCCATAATTTTTCTGGCTCTGAAATTTGTGGCAATATTTTATCAAATTTTTTTAGTGTCAATTCGGTTTTTGTCATAAGATATATTTTGATATTATTTATTTATTATTTACAAGGTTTTATGTTTTCTATTCTCAAACCATTCTAACATTTTCATAAAAAGAATTGGGATACCTGCAATAATAAAGATAAAAAGAAAACCAAATAAAAAACTTTCAACAGCAGCACTTGCTACGAGAAAAGTAATCCAAACGACTATAAACATAAAAGTTAATTCTTGTTTATCATGATAATCCATAGTTTTATAGAATTTTTATCTTTTATAAATTTTCTTGTTTATTTCTTACAAAATTACTTGTTTTTAATAATGATTCGTGTGTCCCCATGTCCGACCAGTATCCTTCTACAATTTCGTGTTTCATCTGTCCCTTTTTTATATAAAAATTGTTAACATCGCTAATTTCCAATTCTCCTCTTGCAGATGGTTTTAATGAATCAATTATATCCCATACTTGGTTATCATAAATATAAAATCCAGTTACTGCTAGATTTGATTTTGGATCTTTTGGTTTTTCTTCTATTCCGATAACCTTATTGTCTTTAATTTCAGCTATTCCAAAACGATTTGCATCTGGTACTTCTTTAAGAAATATCTTGGCTCCTTTTTCCCATACTGAATTAGGTAAAAGTTCATTTTCAAAAAAATTATCTCCAAGTATTACTGCGATTGATTCATTATTGGCAAAATCTTTTGCTAGTGATAATGCTCCAGCTATTCCATCAGGTTTTTCTTGAACACGATAGGTGAAATTAGCATTAAATCTACTGCCATCACCGAGGAGTTCGATAAAATTTCCGCCATGTCCTTTTCCAGTAATTATTAAAATATCTTGAATTCCTGCACTAAGTAATGTTTTAAGCGGATAGTATATCATGGGAGAATCGTAGATTCCGAGAAGATGTTTATTGGTAATCAATGTTAATGGATGAAGCCTTGTGGCATTTCCACCTGCACAAATTATAGCACGTTTTATTTTCATAAAATTTAAATTATTTATTATTTTTTATCTTTTTTGCCATTAATCAGCAAAAGTTTAATTATTTCTAATGTTTCATCTACATTCCTAGAAACATAGCTTAAAAAATCATCACCTCTAAAAGTTATTTCATATCCATTTTCTACCCAGTCAATCTGTATGTAGTCAAATTTAGGATTGTTGTTTTTTAGAATTTCCATAATTTTTATTATTATTGATTAACCTCTTGCTTACCATCTTCTTTAACTGCGATAATGCACTCCGTTGATAAGAATGTACAAGCCACACTTGCTGCATTTTGAAGTGCAGTTCTTGCTACTTTTGTTGGGTCAATCACACCTGCTTTAATCATATCTTCATAAGTATCTGTAACCGCATTATATCCAACATTTTTATTCTTCTGTTTGTTTTGTTCTTTGTCTATGTTGAATAGTATCACAGAACCATCTTTTCCAGAATTAAGCGCAATTTGTCTAACTGCTTCAAGGATTGCATTATTAACTATTTTTTCTCCAACTGTATAATTACCACCTTCATCAATAAGTTGTTTCATAGCACCAGAAGCGTTAATCAATGAAATACCACCCCCTGCAATGATACCTTCTTCTATAGCAGCTTTTGTAGCGGCTAGTGAATCTTCAACCCTATCTCTTCTTTCTTTCATTTCAGTTTCTGTAACTCCGCCAACTTTTATAACACCAATTCCACCTGCAAGATTTCCAAGTCGTCTGTTTAATTTTTCTTTTTCAAAGCGTGACTCTGCTTTATCTAAACTTATTTTAACTTGTTCAATTCTTTTATCAACTTCTTCTTGCTTTCCAGCTCCACCTATAATTATAGTCTTGTCTTTGTTTGAAATTACTTTTTTAGCATTTCCAAGCATATCAAGTTCTACATTTTCAAGTTTTATCCCAATTTCTTGAGAGATAATAGTGGCACCTGTAAGAGTTGCAATATCAGCTAGTGTATCTTTTTGATTATTTCCAAACTCAGGAGCTTTGCATCCTATTATATTAAGTGCTCCTTTAATTTTATTTATAACTATATTTTGAAAAGCTTCTCCTTCTATTTCTTCTGCAATAATCAATAACTCTTTTTTAGGACTATTATGTACTTTTTCTAATAATGGAAGTATTTCGTTAAAATTATTTAATTTCCTATCAATTATTAAAACATAAGGATTTTCAATAACAGCTTCCATTTTAACTTTATCGGTTACAAGATATGGAGACATATAACCCTTATTGAATTGCATACCAGATGTTATTTCTTTTTCTATTCCAAAAGATTGTGATTGTTCAATTGTAATTATTCCATCTCTTCCAACTTCTTGTATTGTTTCAGATATTACATTTCCAATTTCTTCATCATTGTTAGATGATATTTTTGCAACTTGTTTAATTTTTTCTGGATCATCTGATACTGTCTGACTTAGTTTTTTAAGTTCTTTTACAACATCTTTTACCTTTGCATTGATTGACTGTTTTATTTCAACAGGTGAGATTCCAGTAGCAACAAGTTTCATACCTTCAGTTATCATACTTTGAGCTAATATTACTGAAGTTGATGTTCCGTCTCCAGCCACATCATTTGTTTTAGATGCTGCTTCTCTAACAAGTTCGGCACCAATGTTTTCAAATTTGTCTTCTAACTTAATTGCCTTTGCAACACTAACACCATCTTTTGTGGCAGCAAGTGTTGAACTAGGGCTGAATTGCTGTTCAATTAAAACAATATTTCCATTGGGCCCAAGTGTACAAGCGACACTTTTGGTTAATTGATCTATGCCGTCTTTCATTTTTTGACGAGCTTTTTGGCTGAAGCTAAGTTCTTTGGTTTTCATTGTATTTATTTGTTATTTGTTAATTATTTAATTGTAACACCTTTCAATATTCCATTACAATATTGAATTATATTAAAATTATGATTGTGTTGTATAAAACATTGTAAATCAAGTAACATTCCAAATCCATTTTCATTATTACTTAATTTATGTTTATCCATTAGCGGGTTATGTACTATTTTATAATCATTTGTATTATCATCTTTCCACTCAGTATTTTTATTAAACTTATTTTTCAAAATATCAAATAATACTTTGTTACACATAAAATATTTATCATAACTTCCATATTCTAAGTTTGATTCAAAATAAGATAAATCTTTTGAATTCAAAATACCATTTTGATATTGAAGGTAACAATTATTTTTTTCTAATAATTGTAATATCGTTTCAAAATCTTCATTAACATATTTTTCTATCTTTAATAAATTCGTTATTATTGCTGGATATTGATAGAAAATTTTATAATTTTTTTTATCAAATGTTGATTTAATTTTATTGAGAATTTCTTTCATAAGTTTATTTGTTAATAATAGCGATCACATTTTCTTTTTTAATTAATATAAGTTTCTCACCATCAATTTCAACCTCATCAGAGGCAGGTTTATTAAACAATACTTTGTTGCCAATTTTTACAGCAAATTGAGACAACATCCACATTGGATATTTTAAGTTTTCTTCTCCTGCATAAACTTGTTTAAAATTATCTTTTTCATCAATAAATAAAACTTCACCTTCTCCAACTATTGTTTTTTTAATGTCTGGCGTTATAATACCAGAATTTGTTTCTTTTTTTTCTTCAATTGGTTTGATTATAACCCAATTGCCTAAAGCTTGTAAATTTTTCATTGTATTATTTGTTATTTGTTAATTTTATTTGAATCACTTGAAATAATTGTTCCGAATTTTTCTTTTTTACCTTTTATTCTTTTTAGCGGATTAATTTTTTTATATTCAGGAATTTTTTCAAAAATAGAATCTGGTATTTGTTTTGCTAACATTATTGCAGTTTCTGCTTGAAATCCAGATAATCCATTAACAATTTTTAATCCTTCTTTTTCGCTACCAAATTGTTTAATTGCTAATGCTACTAAATTTACAGCAAACGAATAACTGTCTGTACAATTTATCAAACAATTTTGTTCCCATTCTTTAACTGTCCATTGTTTTTTTAGCATATTTTTTTTCATAAATTTATTATTTAATAGTTGAATTACCATTTACTTTCACAATCTTTATTTGCTTTTCAAACAAATCTTGTACTGATTGCAAATGACTTATACAAATAAGTTGATTTACATTTTGTCGTAATTGTAAAATCACTTCTACAAATTTTTCTTCTGTCTCATTATCGAGTCCATTCACCAATTCATCTAAAACGCAAAAGCCACATTTTGATAATAAAGACAAACCTTTTGTGATTGCATAACTAACTCTCATCTTTTCAGATCCACTGTAATTATCAAACCCCATCTTTTCACCTTGTCCATTAATTATTTCCACGAATAATCCATCTATAAATGTATCTTTTCCAACTCCACTTTTTTGAGTTGAAAGTTCTATTCTGAAATCAGATAACTTACTAAGTATATCATTAATGCTATCTTCAAGTTGTGGTAACAATGATTCAATAACAATTGTTTTAACACCATTGTTTCCAAAAGCATCTTTAACTAGTTCAAGAGATTCAACATTTTCTTTATTCAACTTGATTTGTTTCTTTGATTCAGCTATTTCTTTTTTGTTCTTGTCTATAACACTAACAGCTTGTTCTGCCAAAATGAGATTAGAATGATTGTCTATATATTCAGCATTAAGTTTTTCTAGTTCACCATTATTTAAAATTATTTTTTGTGTATTTCTTTCTTCTTCATCTTCTATTTTTTTACCAGCGATAACTTCAAATTCTATGTTTATTTTATCATCTGCTAATTTTTTTATTGTTTCTTCTAGTGATTTTATTCTTAAATTTAATTCCACTATTTTTTCTTGAGCATTATTGGATTTATTCAACTTTTCTTTATAAGGTGCTAAAATACTGATTTCTGTTTGCAATAAATTGATTTTTGACTGTTCTGGAACTATAACTGTTCCCAATAGCTCTAACTTCTTATTGTATTCTACCAGGATGGCATTATAAGCCTCTAGCTTTGCCTGTGAGGCGTTTAACTGCTCTCTTAGGTCATTTATACCTTCTTCCTGTTTTCTCTTCAATATAGGACAAATTTTGTCTAATTCTGGACAGGTATCAATCTCTTGTGACATTATATCTATAATTTTCTTATTTATCCTATCTATTTCAAGCTGTTCATTATGATTTACAGGTGCTTCTGCTAGTAATGTAGATTTCTTTTTTGACCATTCAATGTATTCAGCTTGTTGTGTAAACAAGTCTTTTAGCTCAAATTCTTTGAGTTGCATTTGAACTAAATGTTTATTTATATCATCAATATCAAGAGAACCTAGTGTCAATATCTGTTGTTTAATATTTTCTATTTCATTTTTATTTGAATCTACCTGATTATCAATATCAATAAGTTTACTTTTTTTAACTTGAAGTTCTGCTTTTTTAATACTTAATTCCTTGCTTTTATCTTCCAATATTTTCTTTCCAGTTTCAAGAACATCTTTTTGTTTCTCAATTTCTTTTTCTTTCTTTTTGTATTCATCCACTTTTTCAGAAATTTCTTTGTTTGATTCTATGATTGAAAGTTTGTCGCTTATTTTTGATTCCAATAATTGTAGATCAACCTTTTGAGTGCCAAGTGCCTCTTTAGCTTTTTTATAATAAGAATCATATTCATCAGCTCCGATTATTTCCAGTAATATATCTTTCTTTTTAGTAGCAGTTTGGTTGACAAATGACTCTGGATTATTTTGAAGACAAATAATAGAGTTCACAAATAGTTGATAAGATGCTTTTAAAATATTCTTTTCAATAAATTCTTGAACCTCTCTAACTCCAGAAGCGTTGATTAGTTTCCATTTATCTTTACCCTCTTTTTGTGTAACAGTAAGTGTGTGTTTCCCTTTTGAATTAATCTCTCTTTGTATGCGATAAATTGTTTCAAAACCGTCTTTGATTTCAAGTAACTCAAGAACAACACTTGCTTCATCTTTTCCTTGCTTGATAAGATTTGCATTATTAGAGCGGGATTGGTTGTAGAGACACCAGACTATGGCATCTACAATTGAGGACTTTCCTGCGCCGCTTTTGCCAGAAAATAAAGATTTTTCATTCTTTTCAAATTTGATAGTTGACTGAGAATGTGACAAGAAGTTATAGAGTTTTAGTTCTTTTAGAATTATCATTTGATTTTCATTTATTTTTTTTATAAAATTTTATTGGAGTATTAAATGCTATTATCTCCTCCACTATAAATTAAAAATTCACCATCAGAATCTTTAATACCCCAACCATTTTTATCTTCTAATATTTCAACTTTAATAATAAATCTAATTCTTTGATATATCTTTTCAACTTCTTTTTGTATTTCATCTGCTTTATCTTTGTTTCTTTTTGTGATTGATAAAATGAATTGTTCATCAAAATCTATTGAATTATAAGCTTCAATTAATGAACCGATAAAAAGTTCTGGGTTGTTTGGAAAAATTAACATATTTTTATTTGTTAAATTAATTTATTTGATTGAGTTTGTTTTTATTCCTAAAATATTGTTTAAGTCATCGTGTTTTCCTGCAAGTTCATCAAGAATTAATGGCTCATTATGTTTAACAAGTTTTTTAAAATCTATATCTACTTTAGCAAGTTGTATAAACAAATCGATGTCTGATTTAGTATGTATTTTCATTTTTTCATTATTATATTTTACTTTTTTTAATTAATATTCTATTTTCACTTAAAGTTATATTTACATTAAAATCTGAAAGATCATTTCCTTCAATTTTATTTTCTTTAAAATATAATCCAAAATCTACATCAGAATCAATTTCTTCTTTAACAAATTTTTCTTTTAAAATTTTATAAACTTCCCATCCATTTAATGATATATACATATATTTACAATTTATTTTTATTTTATAATTTTTTATTTAAAATATTATCAATGAAAATCTCCTGTATTTGTAAAAGTAAGCATTATAATTATACAAATAATTATTGAAACTATAGAAGCGATTATTAGTGACATAATAGCATTTTCACAATAAGCAAAAACAGGAAGAAATACAGCGGCAGAAATTAAAGAAAATAAAAGTATTCCATCACATGTCCAGAGAACATTTACTGATAAAAGTATCCCAACACAGGATATTAAAGTAATAATAGTTGTTGTTTCTTTAAAAATATACATAATATTTGTTAAATTAATTCATTTGATTGAGTTAGTTTTTATTTATTATCATAATAATTAACATAATAGGGATCAGGAATTAAATTTTCCTTAGCTATTTTATCATTTTCATTTTTCATATATTCTTTTTTTTCTTTTTCAGAAACACCTAATTCTTTTAAGTAATTATTTATCTCATCAAATATTCTATTCCAGTCACATTCTGGATAAGGAGTAGGAAATTCATACCAATCTGCTTTAACGTGTTCAATTAAATCTTTTTTATTTTTAACTTCTTCTCCGCAAATTTTACATATCATATAATTTTATTTATTAATAATTTTTTCCCAACCGTTTATCTCATTAGTGTCTAAATCTCTAACAGGTATTTCTCCTTGTTCTTTTTTTATTGGTATTTCTAATTCTTGTCTAATTTGAAATATTTCTTTTTCTATGTTTCTAATTAATTCTTCCATAGGTTTCAATTTTGTTTTTCCACATTCATCACATTGTTTAAAATTTTTATGATAAAATTTTGAACTAGGAATTTCTTGAAAATTATGTGTATGCCCTCCTTCACATATTTCATCTTTTATCCAACCATCTTTACCGTATTTACCTGTTGCTAGTCTTTCTGGATCTTCTGTATAATCACTTAAACCACATTTTTCACAAAAATTTAATTCACCGTTGTCAATCCAACTATGAATTGAGATGTTTGGCGTATCTGAATAAATTACTCCTCTCTTTGGTGTATTATGTTTCATATATTTTTATATAAACTCTAAATGGAGAATTATAAGTTTTAGCATTAATGTTCATAGTTTGTTTTTATTCCTAAAATATTGTTTAAGTCATCGTGTTTTCCTGCAAGTTCATCAAGAAGTAATGGCTCATTATGTTTAACAAGTTTTTTAAAATCTATATCTACTTTAGCAAGTTGTATAAACAAATCGATGTCTGATTTAGTATGTATTTTCATAGTTTTATTTATATTTTTTTAAGAAATCTTTCTACGAAACGTTGAGATATAACTATTATTTTTTTTGTCCCACGTCCAGAGGTAAGAATATGTGATACATCATTGTTTTTATTTAATTTTACTGTACAAATATATTTCATAAAATCATCATATTCCTTTTCTTCAATGCCATAATGCTTTCTTACTTTCTTTTTAATTTTATCAAAGTCTTTTAATTCTATAAGTTTTGGAACTTTAAGCGTATCATCTTTTTCAACTTTTTTATGTAGTGCTTTAAGTTGTTTGTCAGTTAATTGTTTCATAAGTTTTATTTTTAATATTATAATATTCTTCCCATAACTTATGTAATTGTTTTTTAATTATTTCCATATTTTCATAGTCAACAGGATGATTAATTAAATTGCAAACTATATTAGATATTATTTCTAAAATTTTTTCTTCCATAAATTTTATTTTTTATTTTTAGCTTCACAAATGTCTATCCCAATTTGTTTAATAGTTTCGTCAACATCATCTAACCCTCTAATAAATCCTTCTGACTTAATCATTTCAAGAGTTTCTTGTTTTTGAGTTGCAGTTGCAAAAATTAATTTTTCAACTTCTTCTAAAATTTGTTGTTTTGCTTTATTGAGATCGTCTAAAGTTGAGATATTATTTATTCCCGAAGTAATACTAATATAAATTTGTTTTTTACAATGAGGGCAAATCGATGCGTCAATTGTTTTAAATATGGACATTTTATTATAAGTTATTTATTAAATTAATGAAATATATTTTTCAACAAACCAACGCATCATCTTACAATCCATGTGATAATATATTTCAGTAGCTGTTGTTGGTTTTATATGCCAATGTGAACAAATTTTAAGTTTATGTATACAAAGAAGTATTATTAAAAATAATTTTTGAAAAGTTGTTAGCGTATGAATATTTTGTTGAATTATCGTTTTCATTTTAAACATATTTGTTTATGATAATTGTTTAATTAGCATTTGCACAACTTCTTTTTCAGTTTTTATTAATTCCTTTTTGTTTTGCCCTAATAATGCTTGTCCTATTTTTGCCAAGACGAAAGCATCTGCAAGATTATTGTCATTGAAATCTATTTTATACTTTTTGTATATCTCTTTAATAATTATATCTTTGCCACAATTTCCCTTAGAAGTAGCATACTTCTTCAATTGAGTTGGTGTCACTATTATAAAATCATTTTTTATATCACCTGCGTTATACCATTTGTGTAAAACATCTCTGACCATATAATTCATACCAGCTATTTGAACCAATGCCGAAGTATTTCGAGCCATGAACGCCAAACCTTCTGCAACAACTATATCTATATTTTCTTTAAAGGTGTCAATTCTTCCTTAATTTTTTCAACAATAGTAATGATCCTAATCAACTCGTCAACAGGAAAATTTTCTCCAATTGGTTTTGACTTAATGTTCACCTGTTTAATAATTTTGTCACCTTTCAATGCAACCAAACCACTGTTACACAAAGAGAGGTCAAGTCCTACAATGATGTTTCCTTTTTTCATAAATTCTATTTTAATATTATAAAAATTTTGAAATACAAATATCGCTGTATCTATCTCTACTTCTATCTCTACTTCTATCTCTACTTCTATCTCTACTTCTATCTCTACTTCTGTCTCTCATTATTTCATCAATATCTCTAGGTTTTATATTATATTTGTTAATTAAAATTGAAATTATTTCAGAAAAAAGATTATATTTAGAAACACTTTCAATCGATTCCTGTTGTTCTGTTTTTTGTAATGGAAATGATAAAGTTCCTTTCATTTCAAGCAAATCAGCAATAATATTTGCTATTATTTCTTTTGTTAATTCATCAAATAAAGGTAATATTGATTTTGTTTCTGTTGTTTCTCCTTCTCCAATATCTACTTCTTTAAATTTATCAAGAAAATAACCATCTCTCATTTTTAATACTTCTCTAAATTGTTCAATTTTTTTTTCTAATTTCATATTATTAAAATTTAATAATTTGTTGTTTAAGATTTTTTTCCCTATCTAATTTTCTTTTAATTGCTTTTAAAAATTGTTCCTCCTTAATCTGAAATAACTTACCTGGAATATCAACTGAATTGAATACAAATGTTTTTGGATTAATTCTGTAATTATAATCGTTCAACAATATCCCTAAATACATCACTTTTTTGCCAGTTTCGTGTTCAGTTATTTTTTCAAGTTGTTTTGTTGTTAGGTTCATGTTTCAAAAATATAATCGCAATCAAAGTGTCCAATCTCATGCTGATAAATAAAAGCGTCTTTTCCTTTTAAATTCTTTTCTATAAAATCACTTAATATATCTTCTTTTTTATCTTCGTCATAACTCAATGTTTGAAATCTCACTACACATTTGTACCACCTTTGAACAGTTATCATTCTTTTGTCTGGAAATGAAAGGCAACCTTCTTGCGAATCAACTGTGGTTTTTGTATGTTTTACAATTACAGGATTGACTATAATCTCTTCTTTATGTGTTACGAAAAACCTAAGTGGATCTTTTTTATTTATCTGTTGGTGCGCAACTGCAAAGCCACCATTGTAAAATCCAGTTCTCGTAAAACACAAATTGTATAAAATATTTGCATCTTTAATAAGTGTTTTCAAATCCTTTTTTTCTACATCTCTGCTTATTTTATTATGTGGTTTTACATAATATTTTAAGAAGTTTATTTTTTCTTCTTTTTGCATATATTGTAATTTTATGAAAAAAACTTAAATTTAACTCTTGAGAAACAACTATTGTTTACGAGACCATGATAATCTTGATCTATGTCAACTACATTTATATTATCATTTTTTTTATGTATACATAAATCAAATTCTATTGAACCATCTGTTGTGTAAGGAGTATTTTTGATTTCTTCCATTGTTTTTTTAATAAATTTTTGTAATTCCATATAGTTTTATGTTTTAATTAAAGTAATTCAAATCCTTTTTTAAGTAAATTAAATTCAATTTTTTTCTCTTTAGCATATAACTCCAATAATTCTAATACTGTAAATTCTAACAAACTTTTCTCACCATCATAATGTAATTTCTTTCTTGTCTTTGGAATTTGTTCTAAAAATATAAATCCTCCGTCGGTCAATTGTTTTTCAAGTTGTTCTTTTAAATCATCTATTTGTGGTTTAAAATTTTTGTCTGTAATAATTGCTTTAACAATTGAATTTGGTTTCAATTTCTTAATGTCAGAAGATGTAGGGTTTTCAATGGATAGAATTTGTCTTCCTGGAAGTGGAATTTCTTCGATGTCAAGTGTATCTTCGTCAATTTTATAGATATATTTCTCGGTTTCATTTACTTCATTCATAAAAATTGAAGAAGCTACAAGAAATTTTCCATCTTTATTATGTTGATGCACGTGACCTGCAAAAATTTTTTCAAAATGTTTACCTAGCTCTTTTTTTGGAAGCACCACCTCATTAAAAAAATCAGTATTTGATCCATTTATGCTAGTAGAACTTAATGCTTGGTGACAGAAAAGCATCTTATCACTTTCTAATAATTCAATCGCTTTCTTGGCTCCGTCGCTGTTAGTTTCCGTTCCTAACATTATATTATTTAAATAAGGAGCGAATACATATTCACCAATCTTTTGAATAGATTCAATTATATGCCAATTTTTTCCTTTGATTTCTTTTAAAAAAGATATAGCTGAATTTTCACTTGATGATATAATTTCATGGTTGCCGAGAAGTATAAAAATTTCTTTTGTGCCAAATTTTTCGAGAAATTCTATTGCTTCTTTAATTACTGAAGATGCGTTTTGCTTGGAGTTTAGCATATCGCCTAATATCACGATTTTTTCTACGTCCTTTGATTGCTTGATAATGAAATCTAAAATTTGTTGCTTTTCTTGTCTTCTCCCATCTTCTATAAGGTCTGAGTAACCAAGATTTGGGCGCAGGTGGAAATCTCCCAAACAGAGTAGCTTTTTATTTGATTTTGTTATCTTTTTTGGCATAGTTGTTATTAATGTGAAAGAAGTAATTTATAAATACCGAAACTATTTTCATCAAATGGTATTTTAATATCTAATTTACCAATTTTTTCTAATACTTTTTCTTTCGGTACTTGTTTGATGTAATCTATTTCTTCATCTTCGACATCTTTATCAAATCCTATTATACCTAATATATAATCTCTATCATCTCCTTCTTGATCGCAATAACAATTTTCTGCCTTAAATAATCCTATTTTATTTGTTAAATCATTTTCTATATAATCTTCATTTTCATCTTCATAACCTTCAAATAAATAATTAATTCCATCAATTAAACATTTTACTTTTTCAATTTTATTTTCTTTTCCACATTCTGGACAATATTTAATAGTATTTCTATCAAATTGATGTTCGCAACTATTTTTTTTAATTTCTTCAATTTTAAATAAATTGTCATAAGACACTCTAAATCCTTGAACAATTTTAATTGAATAATTTACCATAAATTTATTAATTATATTAATCAATGTTGGAGATCGTATCTAAAGTTTCATCTCCATATATTTTTAGAAATCTTTATTTCCTTTTTGCAAAAAGGACAAAAATTTATTTCCATCCCAGTCCAACAAGCACATTCTGGGTATGGCAAATAACAATTATAAATATTAACATATATATCGAAACCTGCATATCCACCAATTTCATAATCTCCAAAACCAATAAATTTTTCAACAAAAGCCTTCTCCATTTGTTCGCAACAATAATCAATTTCTCTAACAACAAAACTATGTAACTTTCCTTTACCATGTTTGGCTTTATTTTTTATTCCTTTATGGGGATATATTTTTTTTCCACACTTACACCAAAATTTTTGTTCTAATTTAATTTGCATAATTTATTCTTTATTGGAGATCGTATCCAAAGTTTCATCTCCATGAACCCAGAGTGAATTGAAATAATTAAAAACAATTCGTATTTGGACTGGATATTAATTACGCTACTTTTAACCCTTTTAACATCTCAATTATCTTATCATAATTTTCTGGCAAATAAGGAAGATTTGTTTTTTGCATTGCTGCAATTTTTACTTTATCATCACCTTCAACTTTAAATTTTTCCTTAATTAATTCTTTGATTGTGTTTTCTTTGACAAGTGGTGTTGGGGCACCTTTTATAGCTGATTCTGCAGGAACATTTTCTATAGCTGGTTTTGAAACAGTTTCTACAGGTTGTGCTACTTTTCTCTTTGTAGTACCAACATTAACTTTTACAGCTTCATTTGCTTCAATTTCTTTTTTCATAGCTTCAAAATCAATATCTTCAACATTTATACTATCAAGATCCTTTTTTGCTTGACTAAGCTTTTCTACTTCGGCATTATCACCTCTATTGATATTAGAAGAATTTGTTTCATCTATTTCACCAAAGTCCTCTCCTTCAAAATTAACTACCAAATCTGTGCTTGTTTCAAGATAATTTCTTAAAAATTTTCTCTGTTTGATAAAGAAAATTCGCCAGTCGTCTTTATCACAATCTTTATAATCTTTTTCTGGTACTGGAAATCCTTCAATCGGTTTGTTATTCTCATCGTGAAAAAAACTTTTAATTTTCTCACCTTCTTGCCACACTGTGACACCTTTTCTGTTTTTACCTTTATCGTCATCAAAACTGTATGGACGAATTGTGACACTTTTAGTTAAGTTAAAGTTTGGAATTTTCTTCATTAAATCTTCAGCAAAACTTGTTGAAAGACCTGCTGTTAAAATAATACTTTCTTCATCTTTAACCACAACATGTAGTGAAGTTCCATATTTTCCCTCATTAAATGAAATACCAGTAACTAGACCACTTAATTCGTCATACACCTTTTCGTATTTTATACCAGATGTTCCGTCAGGTAATTCGTATTCTCTTTTGACAGCAGATGGGTCATCTTGAAATGTCTTAACCCTGATACTCCCGTCACTCAAAATAGAGGCATATATTTTGTTTTTTCTTCTTTCTAATCCCATAAATTTATTTTATTATTAATTAAATTATTTTCTCCTATTCCTATTAACGAAAAAACTAATGTCTTTTCTTTTATCTTTTGTTTTTATTTCATATTTGTATAAGATTTTGTTATGCCACGATCCCATCTCACTTGTCAGCTCCCACTTTCCATTTATTTTTTCGACTTTTATTGTTTCAAATCTTCCTAAATTTTTAACAGTTGATGTTAAATCTATAACCTTACAACTTGTTTTTCCTGGTGCTATTCTAACCCCACGTCCCAAAAGTTGTACATATCTACATATACTTCTAGTTGGTCTTAACAATACAATGCAATCGAGTGCTGGGTGGTCAAAGCCGATTGAAAGAACATTTACATTTAACACTGTCTTATATTTACCATCTTTAAATCCATTAATAATTTCATTTCTTTCTCCTTCTTCTGTTTTAGCAGATACACTTTTTGAACCTTTAATCAAGCTTGATAATCTTTCAGACTGTTTAACAGATGAGCAAAACACTAATACACTTTTTGAAACACTTTCTGCATATCTTATTATGTTTAATATTTCTCCTTCTTTATCTGTAATTCTTTTCTCGTAATCTTCTAGGTCAAAATCTGACATTGATTTATTTAGTTTTAAATCTTTTTGTTCTATCAATGTCTTATCAATGTATTCTAATGGGCATAAATATTTTTGATCTATTAATTCTTTAACACTCACATTATAAAGTAATCTCGTCCAAAAGTTTCCTTTCATTCTGTTGATTAATTTGGTGGTCGTATATGAATACAAACCACCGTCCTCATATTTGTAGAGTATATCCTGTCTAAAAGGTGTTGCAGTTAAACCAATTATTTTCAGTGGAGGTTTTCCAAGTGATTTTCGTATCTCATTTACTTTATTCAGAAATTTCATAAACATTGTATTTGAACTCTTACCCAATAAATGTGATTCGTCGATGATTACTAATCCAAAATGAACAAAAAATTCTGGCTTCTTATAGATACTTCCAATTGTTGCAAATGTAAAGAAATTAATGTTTTTTTCATTCATTGATGCTGAATAAATTCCCATTTCATTTTCATTTACATAATTCAATAATTTGTTATAATTTTGCTCAAGAATTTCCTTAGATGGTTGAATTATAAGTGTTGGTTCATTAAGCTGATGGACAACATTAGAAATAATGATTGATTTTCCCGCAGCTGTAGGAAGCACAACTATATCATTCCCCTCCAAGTTAGCATTTTTGCTCCAAATGATTTTATCAACAGCTTCTTTTTGATAAGGTCTTAATTCAATTTTATTTTTTGTTTTCACAATCTAAAGTTTGTTAAAAATTTTTTATGAAATTATTTGTATTATTGTGAACAGCTTCAAGAAAATCAACTGAATCTGATCCATTAGAATTATCTAATATCCACTATCCACTGAAATGGATTATTTTTATTCCAGTCAAAAGTAGGTTCTTCTTGCAACTTAACATTGTCATCCCCACCTTTTAACTTTTCTAGTTTTTCCTTTAAACTTTCCAACTCTTTTTGAGATTTTTTGATTTGATTTTCTTCACGTTCAATTTTAGAAGTTAAAATTCTCATTTTTCCTTTGACCATTTGAACTCTTTCTTCTTCTTGCTTTTTTTCTTGCTCAAGTTTGTTTTGTTCATTTTCCCCTAAAACTAAATCGTAAATTTGTTTGTTTTCCATATTAGTATTTGTTATTTATCAAGTTTTTCTTTGATCGCACTTAACTTATATCCCTCTTTTTTTAATTCAAGGATTTTATAAATTCTTTCAATTATACGATCCCGATTGTAAATGTGCATCGGTCTAAAATTGCCAATTATCTTGTCAGGCTTAATAAGACCCTCTCTTTCATAAAAAAAGATAATTGATTTTTGCATATTTATACCTTTGCTTGTAAAATATTCAGCTATGTCTTTTATGCTGAAATTTGTTGTTTCTTCCATAATGTTTTATTAGTTAGTTATATTATGTTTTTTTTTCCATTCAGTAAGATATTCTCTATTTTTACTAGTATATTTTTGCCTGTTTGGAATCTTAGTCATACTTAAGTTACCAATATGTTGGCATCTTATATAATTTGTTCTGTACGTCTGTTCTCCAATTAATCTAATTTGATTCCATATTTTCCTATCTTCCCCAAATCCAACTAAAAAATTTTCATCAAAAAACATTTCTTTACCTAATTCTTCTTTGTTTAAAGCTTTAATTTTATCAACAGTTTCTCTTTTCATCATAAAAGCTGAACCAAATTCAGAACCAGATTCTAGTCTATCTTTGCTTGGATACCGAATTTCTTCATCTGCTAATTTCATAATTTTATATGTATCCAATTTACCTCTTTCGTTAAATAATTCAGGTCTATCCCTGTAGTGTTCCTTTTTGATTAGGTTCGGCATTATTGCTCCTATTGGTGGAGATACATTTGGTAGTTCAAATGCTTTTAATAAATTTTCTAAAAAGTTTTTACGTATGTGTATATCATTATTTAAAATTAAAATGTATTCTCCTTTAGAAGCATTCACACCTTCATTGACAGCAGGCGCAAACCCCAAATTTTTCTCATTTCGTATTAACACATCTGCTTGTTTCCAATACCACGATGGCATAAATTTCTTATCAATAACATTTTCATCTGTTAAATCAGATCCATTGTCTACCAATATAAGCTCATACAAATCTTTTGGCGTAACTTCTATTAACCTGTTTAAGCACTCAGATGCGATGAGCCAGCACTCTTGAGACCCATACCTTCCATCGTGTCCTTCTGCCATAAACCAACTTGGAATAACAATAGATACAAGTGGTTTCTTTTTTTTATTTTCAACAGATTTTGATGTAGATGATGATGTTGAGTATTCGTTTATCATAAATTTTATTCCCAATTATTAATAATTTTATTATATCTTTCATCCAGTTCTTTTAATAATTTTTGATATTTTCCTTCAAAAAACATTCTAACATCATTTCGTGTATTAAATATTTTATGATTATCATTAAAATCTCCTGGAATAGGAAAAGTAACTAAATAATAGTCGTCAACTTTATTAACTTTAAAATCTCTAAAATATTCTTCAAGTGAAATTGTTTTTGTTTGCTGTTTTCTTTTAAAAATATTTTTCATAAGATTACTTAGTAATAACTTGTGGTACAATTTCTTTAACATCAACAGAAGAAAGTTTTTCTAATAATTTTTGATTTTCTTCTTTTAATGTTTTAACTAAAAATTCATAATTAGAAATTATTTTTTCATTTTTTTCTTTTTCTGCTTTTATTTCAAAATCAAAAAAATTAGCCAATTTTTCTCTATATTTTATTTTTTCATCAAGTCTTACTAATTCTGCGTTCTTTTGTTCTTTTGCAGAATGATATCCATGTTCAGCATTTCCTTTTTGTTCTGCACATTGAATTTTTAAATCAATAATTTCATTTTTAATTTTAAGTTTTTCTATATTAAGTTCTTCATTTAATCTTATTCTTTCCTTGGAAATTGATTCTTTTAATCTACATTCTTCATTGATAATTTCTTTATTTAATTTTCTTTTTTTGCTTAAAAACATAATTTTCTATTTAACATTTAACTTCCCCCTTAGTATATATCATTTATAAACACTTGTCAAGTCCCCATGTTTAATTTATGAGTTTGGCTCATATAGTGTTATAATAACATTGATTAATAAATAAAAAAAAACAAGATGAAAATTTATGAAACAAGTAATTTTGGTTTAATAGCAACTCTTCAATATTTGAGGTTTCCAATTATTAACATCAATCATCAAACAGAAGGAAGTAATCCAAGAACAGTATGTTATTTTGAATTTGAAGATACAACTGCCCTGCAAGATGCTATTAAGAAATATTGGAACAAAGATATAGCCGTAGAGCCAGTAGAATTTTCCAACAATGTAAGAGAGATCAAAGCAATGTTAAAAAGTAATTACAGAAGTCCGAGTAGCGATATGAATGGTTGACAAAGTGGATTGGATGATATATAATTATATACAATAAATAGTCATAAGTGAGTTAAACACTTCAAGTTCAACATCTTCTAAAAAAATCCTTAGCGATGGGGATTTTTTAGTTATAATAAAACCTCCCTTTTAAAGGAGGTTGTTTTATTTGCAAATCATTTTTTAATTGTAATTAATTAATAATTACAATATTCCACCTTGTGTTGTTTCGTTTTTCATAATATTTTTGTTATTAATTATTAATGAGTATTGGGCGAGATTCGAACTCACGATAGAAGCTTTGCAGGCTTCCGCCTTAGACCACTTGGCTATCAATACATTATAATCTCATAGTGGCAAATACACCCTATCAAGTGCTAACACTTGCCACTATGCCGTTAGTCCGCTTATTTTTCCATGGAACTTTCGTTCAAAATAAGTTTACGGGTTTTTGACTGTCAGCGGATAGGATGAACAATCGCAACCACATATTACTCATATTCATAAACGGATAGAAAATGAGATACGTGTGGAGCAAGAATAATATTTAGCCTGATAGTTACCTTCAGACATTTCATATAATATCACTAAAATTTCATTTTGTCAATAATTTAAGTTAACAACGCTATTGACAAGTATCTATAAATGATATATACTTGAGCTATTATTTTTAATAAAATAAATTATATGAAAAAACCAAAAGTAACATTTTTGATCGGGCTACCCGCTTCAGGAAAAACCACTTGGTCAAAAGAACAACTTAAAAAGAATAGTAATATTAAAAGAGTAAACAAAGATGATTTGAGAGCAATGATAGATAATGGACAATGGAGCAAGAATAATGAAAAATTAATATTGGAAATAAGAGACAAGATAATAATGACTGCAATTGAAAATGGTAATGATGTGATCGTTGATGATACAAATTTTCATTCAAAACATTTAGAACACATAAAAGAATTAGTACCATCTAATGTAGAAATTAAAACAAAATTTTTTGATGTTCCATTTGAAGAATGTATATTGAGAGATTCAAAAAGAGAAAACAAAGTTGGTAAAGATGTAATAATGAGAATGTATAATGATTTTCTTAAATCAAAAGAAAAAATAAAGAAAATAGATGAACTTCCAAAAGCAATTATTGTAGACATAGATGGAACACTTGCGCACATAACAAATGGAAGAAGTCCTTATGAATGGAGTAGAGTTGGTGAAGATGAGGTTGATGAAAATGTTGCAAACATAATAAAATTTTGTGAAAAAAATTGTGAAATAATTTTATTAAGTGGAAGAGATAAAGTTTGTGAAACTGAAACAAGGAAATGGTTATATGATAATAATATTTATTACAATAATTTATACATGAGAGAAAAAAATGATATGAGAAAAGATACAATTGTTAAAAAAGAATTGTTTGATAAATATATTAGAGGAAAATATAATATAGATTTCATATTGGATGACAGAAATTGTATGGTAAAATTTTGGAGAGAGATGGGACTAGTCTGCTTTCAAGTCGCAGATGGAAACTTCTGATATGGATAGTGATTTTAAATTATTAATAAAATAATTATGCAAAAATATATAGATGAACATTTAATATCAGAAAAAAGTCATCCTAAAAATAGTGATATTAAAATTTACAACTATACAGCTAAATGTCAGTTCGATAAAAAATGGGATGAAATTACAATGAAATGTCGTGGATTGATAATAAATACAAAAACAAATAAATTATTATCAAATCCTTTTTCTAAATTTTTTAATTATGGTGAATATGAAGATGAATTACCAAAAGAAATTCCAGTAATATCTGAAAAATATGATGGATCTCTTGGTATCTTGTATTGGATTGAAAATAAACCATATATTACAACTAGAGGAAGTTTTGAATCTGAACAATCAATTTGGGCAACAAAATGGTTAAATGAAAATATCGATATAAAATATCTTAACAAGAATAAAACTTATTTATTTGAAATTATATATCCAGAAAATCGAATAGTAGTTAATTATGATTTTAGTGGACTTGTATTATTGGCTATTCGAGATATAAAAACAGGGAAAGAAGAAGAATTGCAAAATATAGTATTATTAAATGGGGATTTTTTACGAAGTATTGAACTTAAAAAATATACTAATAAATTAGAAGAATTACAAAGCATACAAGAAAATAATAAGGAAGGTTTTGTTATATTTTATAAGAAAGCAAATTTAAGATTAAAAATAAAATTTAATGAATATGTCAGATTGCATAGAATTTTGACAGGAATAAGCAATATAGCAGTTTGGGAATACTTAAAAGACGGTAGAAGTTTTGAAGAATTACTTGAAAAAGTTCCAGATGAATTTTATAAATGGTTAACTGAAACTATTGAAAATTTAAGAAAACAATACAATGAAATAGAATTAATTTGTAAAAATGATCTTGAAAAAATACCAAAAGGCGACAGAAAAAAGAAAGCAAATTTTATATTAAAGAAAGAATTTCCACATGTATTATTCAAAATGATGGATGATAAAAACTATTCTGAATTAATATGGAAAAAAATAAGACCAACATTTAGTAAAGCATTTAAAATTGAACAATAATTAAATAAAACTATATGAAAAAGATTTGTACAAAATGTAAACAAGAAAAAGATATTAGTGAATTTTATTTTTGTAAAGCATATAAAAATAATTGTCGTTCAATATGTAAAAAATGTATAGCAAAAATTAATGGCAAAAATCAAGAAATAAAAATAAGAAAAAAAATATATAAATGTATTGTTTGTGGAAAAGTTATACCTTTTAAGGATAACAAACATAGAAGAAACTATTGTGATAATTGTAGAGAAATAGAAAAAAAGAGTAGTTGGAAAAAATATTATAAAGAAAACAAAGGAAAAGAATCAGAAAGGAAAAAACTTTGGTATCAGAAAAAAGCTTTAATTAATTAATAACAAATAAATTTATGGAAGTTTTCACTTCAATTTTAGGACTAGCTATGCTTGCTAGTTGGATTTACGCTTATGTATTCGTATTCCAAAATTACAAAAATGCGCCAAACACATTTGCCAAAATTGCACTTTGGTTTTCAGTGATTAGTTTCGGAGTGTTCATGGTAAGCTTTCTTGCTACAAATATGTAGGAAATATTTTGTTGAACAAGTTGGGGGGAGCTTGTTTGATGGGGGATAATTAATAATATAAAACAAATGTCAGATATTACTTTTTGGGCTGCTATAATAATGGCAGCATTTATATGGTATATGAAACGTCCATGGGCTGGATCTGTTATTGTTGTATTAACCATAATAATATTGGTGAAATATATAATTGGAAAAATTTGGTAGTAAAATAACTTTAATTAATAATAAAAAATATGAAAAAATTTATAAAAGAAAACTGGTTCAAATTATGTATTGTGATCTTTATGATTGTAATATCTTTAATTTTTTGCCAATATCAAATTAGCAAAATTCAACTTATTGAAGAAAAACAAACAAATGAATATTTTATAAATAAAAGAAAATTTGGATTGTTGCTAGAACAAAGCATACAAAAAGAGGAAAGACTTAAAAGAGAGGAAGAAAAACTTGAAATAAAAAGTGATAGATTGGCTAGATGTATAGATAATGCTGAAGTTAATTATTGGAGCTACATGGATCTAAATGGAACTAGCAAAGATGAAGATGGAGTTATCAGAGCACCACAATATATTTGGGACAAAGCTAAAGAAAACAAACATAAGGATGAAGAAACTTGTTTTGAGTTGTATAAGTAAAATATGGGTTTGACAAAAAATGATAGGGGGTGTATACTAGGAGAGTAAAATAAAATATAAATAAAATGCCTAAAAAACTCACTACATATAATAATCTATTAAAGAGAAACCAACTACACCGTAAAATCGGTGCGTTCTCAGTGAGGGAGCGAGGCAAGTTGGCTTCTCGTTAATAGATTTTTTGTTATATGAAAAATACTGGATGGATACAACTACATAGAAAAATACGAGATAATCCTATTTATAAAAATTCAAAAGCACTACATTGTTGGATTGAATGTTTGCTCAGAGCGAACCATTCTAAGGGTGAATATTTCCTAGGAAGGAAGAAAATAATACTCAAAGAAGGAGAATTTATTTTAGGAAGAAATGAATTCGGAAAAAGTGTAGGTATTTCGGGTTCAACAGCGTGGTTTTGGATAAAAAGATTTAATGTTGACAGGATGCTTGACATCAAGAAAACACCAAAAGGGTGCTTATGTTACATAAAAAACTGGAAAGATTATCAGTCAGTTGACAGCAATGTAAACATCACTCACAATCTTGACATCAAAAAAGTAGAAGATTTTAACCTAGATAACACAAAAAAAGACACTATGAAAAATAATCTTGACAATAAAAAAACAGCAAATGAACAGCAAATGAACACAGACAATAATGATAACAATGAAGACAATGATAATACCTCTTTAGAATTTTTTCAAAATTCTGGGAAAGATGACAAAACTTTAAAAAAGAAAAATACTAATAACAAAAAAGAAACAGATCCCATAGAAGTCGACTCTCAAGCTGTCGACTCTCAAGCTGTCGACTCTCAAGCTGTCGACTCTCAAGAAACAATTTCCACTTCTGATATTGGTAGTTTAAATAACACACGACCTGACAACAAAGAGGCTGTCATCTTACCAGTCGACTCTCAAGAAACAATTTCCACTTCTGATATTGGTATTTTAAATAACAGCCGACCTGCCCCCAACCCCACCACCGCGCCACCCCTTCCCCCAAATCAAGAGCCACCTGTTTATAAAGTATCTGATAAAAAATGTAAGGCAGTAAAATCACCAGATGAAATAAATACAATAATGGCTGAATTTTATAAATTTAATCAAATGTATGAATTTGGGAATAAAACTGAAAGAAGGATATTGCAAAAATTTATAGATAAAATAGGATTTGATAATACATTGTCGTTAGTTCAATATGCTCTCTCAATACAGGGCAAAGAATTTTCACCAACCATAACTAGTGCATATTGGCTAGAGAAGAATTTTGGCAAATTGAAAGTATTCACAATGCGTCAACAACAACCAAAGCCAGGATGTGGCGCAGGTCCAAACTTTAATCCAAATTCTTGTGGCACAAGTGATTCTCAAACAGAAGAGGAAAAAGAAAAATCTAAGCAAAAGATGAATGATTGGATAAATAGCTAGAAAAGTGATGAACAGATGAACACCACATAGGCAAAATTCGTTCACCTTATCGTGCTGACGGCGTTTAAATGCAAAAAAGGTACAATCTACCGTCTCTGACTTTTCAAACGCTCACAGGGCTTAAAACACAACTTTTTAAAAATAACAAATAATATGAAAAAAATTTGTAAAGTTTGTAAACAAGAAAAAGATATTGATGATTTTCATTTTCGGAAAAGATATAAAAATAATCATATACCACAATGTAAAGAATGTTTTAGGAAAAAAATGAATACAGATAAAAAAAATAAAAGAGGAATACATAGATGTATTAATAGATGTATTATTTGTGGTGATGTTTTAGAAATAGATAAATATAAACATAGAAATAAATATTGTAATAATTGTAGAGAAGATGCAACAAAAGAACTTCAAAAAATAGCTTCTAAGAAATGGTTTGAGAAGAAATATCAAGATAAGGAATTTAGAAAAAAAGAATCAATTAGAAAAGCAATTTGGTGGAAAAAGAAACAAGAAATTAAAAATAACAAATAATATGAAAAAAATATATTACTACAACTTTTCAAAACCAGACACAGAAATTTTATTAACTGATGCTGAATTTGCAGAAGCTAATCAGTTTTGGAATCGTGGATCTAATTATTGGTGCAATAGGATTGAAAAATCATTGTCTCCAAAATTTAAGATTGCAGAAACTCCAGATGAAGATGTTGGATATGAAATATTTTTAGAAAAAGTGGGGGAAGGAACAAGAAAGATATTCAAGAGAAATGGAAAGTATTTCAAGAAAATAAAGGATGGAGAAACAGAGCGAATGGTTGAATATCAGTCATTGAAAGAACAGAAATTGATTGCTCAAGAAGAGTTTTATAAAAATAAGGGTTATCAACAGTTGGCAGGTGGGGGCGATGTAAAATTACTTAATTAATAATAAAATAATATGAAAAAAAATATTGATATTAAACTTAAAGGTTGGTGGTGGAAAAGATTTTTTAAAAAATACAGAAGAGAAAAAAAATTTATTAGTAGTTTAATTAATTATAATAATAAAGAGTTACAAAAAAAATTACCAAATACAATATTTAATTATTTAAAATATGGAAATGGTGTTCATAAAGATAAATATAAAAATATGACAGAAAAAAATTAATTAATAACAAATAAATCTATGTTTCACAAACACAATTTTCAAAAAGATGGGCTCATCCTATGGTGCAGTTGCGGCAAAGTTAAACATTTAGAATGCGATCATTCAATCGATGGAAAAACAGCTTGGAAAGTTCATAGTGAACAAAATATTGAATATCACGGACATCCTCAGGTAGAACAAATTTTAATTTGTCAAAAATGTGGGGAATTTAAAGCAGTTAATACAATAACAGGTGATATAAGGTAATATATGGATTAGACATAAGAGAAAGTTTAAAAAAATTATAAAAAAATAAATGAACAAAGCACTTGAAACATATAATAAGCTCAAAAATGATGACGAAGTAGTTCCGATTAAGGATGCTTTGAAAAACGATGGGAAGCTGACAACGCCAACGTCAATCGGTTATAATATTATGGATGAATCAATGAAAGGAGGGGTTCGAGGAGGCGACCTATTACTTTTTAGTGGTTTGTCAAAAACAGGAAAGACAACTGCTCTTATGAATATTAGTATGAATTTTTCAAAACAATCGTATCCAAGCTTGTGGTTTAGTTATGAGATGATTATTGACAATTTTTACAATAAATTTATGCAGGCTGGAGCAAAAAGTGAAGATTTATTAGTTTATACACCTAAAACAAATACATCAGGATCACTTGAATGGATAGAAGAAAAAATAAAAGAAGGGTTAGAAAAGTTTGGAATTAAATTTATTTTTATAGATCATATTGAATTCTTATCACCGAAAAATCCTAAAAATTATGAAAATTATAGAATATCAATGCAAGGAATTGCTAGAGAATTGAAAAGTTTGGCTGTAAAATATGAAATAACTATTTTTGTAGTATCACATGTTAAAAAAGTTTATGGAAGAGCAGTTGCTATGCAAGATACATCAGAATCTGGAGTATATAAAGAGTGTGATTTTATGTTAGCAACTCAAAGAGGATGTGAGGAAATTGATATGAATGGTGTAAAGACAGAAATTTTAAGTGATATTGGGACATTAAGAATGTTGGCTAATCGCTTGACTGGTGAACTTCCATATTTTAATTATCGTATAGAAAATGATTTATTAATTCCTATTTTTGGAGATTACAAATCTAAAGGTAAAACAAAAGAAAAAGATGAGATAAAAATTGAAGAGGATAAAATTGGCGATAAAATAATAGATAATCTTTTCAAATAATATGTTAAATTATCTCCCAAAAGAAATTCGCCAAGAAAATCGTAAGAAACAAAATGATTTTGTAGAAGAAATCACAACTCAAAACAAGGAATGGGTCAAAAGTCGCAGGTTAGAATTTTTATCCAAAGAGTTAAAAGAAAATGAATGTCAAATATTGGCTATTAATAATGCTATAAGTAAAAATTGCCCAAAGTGGTTTCAAGAATTTGTGTTTGAAAGTGAGATGAAAACATTTTTGAAAAAAAATAGGAAGATAAATTATGAGATAAAAATTTGGAAAGCTAAGGAATATGTGAATTTGAGTGAGATAGATGAAGATGCTATTGAGAATATCAAAAAAATTTCTTGTAGCGAAATAATTGAAGGAGAATGTGTTAACAGATGTGGTGGTAGAGAGAAGTATTTATGTATGTTGCACCATGAACGTACGCCTTCGTTTGTAGTTTATATTGATACTAATACTTGGCATTGTTTTGGGTGCCATGAGGGCGGCGATGTAATTTCATTATACCAGAAATTAAACAAAGTTGACTTTATCACAGCTTGTAAGCAGTTAAAAAAATTTTTATAAATAATAATCAATTTTATGTTAGAGATAAATAAAATTTATTGTGCTGATTGTTTAGAAAAAATGAAAGAAATTGAAAATAAAAGTATTGATTGTATTTTGGCGGATTTACCATATCAAATTACTGCTTGCAGTTGGGACACAATAATACCTTTTGAGCCATTATGGGAGCAATATAAACGGATTATAAAAGATAATGGAGCGATAGTTTTAACAGCTAGTCAACCTTTTACAAGTAAATTAGTGATGAGTAATTTAGAGATGTTTAAATATGAGTGGATATGGGAAAAGACCATTGCGAGCGGAAACTTAACAGCAAAATATCAACCAATGAGAAATCACGAAAGCGTGTTGGTGTTTTGTTCGGGAAAAACAAAATACAATCCAATAAAACAAAAGAGAAGTAAAAATACCCACACAAGCAAAGGTGGAGAATATAAAATTAAATCAGACAACCGAGTAGGAATTGCAATTAACAAGCCACAACACCCCGATGATTTGGTATTTCCAACAACTGTAAAACTTTTTAGTAGTGTCCCCAGACCCCACTGTAAACACCCCACCCAAAAACCAATAAAACTTGGTCAATATCTAATTAAGACATATACGAACAAAGGTGATTTAGTTTTAGATAATTGTTGCGGAAGTGGTAGTTTTCTTATTGCTGCAATATTAGAAGAACGAAATTATATAGGAATTGAAAAAGAAGAAAAATATTGTGAAATATCTAAAAAAAGAATAAATGAAATAATTCAAAAAATATAATTTTTTAATAATTAATTTTATGAAAAAATACTCGATAACAATTCAATGTCAAAAATGTGGTCATAAAAAAATACACATCTCCAACAATCTCTTGAAAATAATTGATAAGTCAGCAAAAAAAGGATGTGAAAAATGTGGTTCAATTTATTCAACAAAAATTCATATTTCAGAAACAATAGATCAAAAAGATATAGACAAATTCTTTGGCTCTTGTGTTGATAGCCCAGTTGAAAAGAATCCATTTTATTCAAAATTTAATTGAAACTTGACAAGTGTTTATAAATAGTATATACTGTATATAACGTTTAGGAATATACGAAGTGGCGCTTTTTTGAAAAAAATTAATATTGAATTATTGAGAAGATAATAAGCTAACAAATCATCATAATTAGATAAGCCATTTGGGAGAAAGAAATTATATAAAATTATATCCTATTTGTGGGTATTAATTAATAACATTAAAACATTATGAACATTACAATTGACGCACAAGGTTTACAGGATCTTGTCAGAGCTGAAATTATTACAAAAGAAGAAGCAAAAAACCTTATTTTTGTTGAGTATCCAACTCTTGATAAAAATCACGAATAACATTTAAATCTTGTTTTATTTCTGTTGGTAATTTTTTGCTTATGTTATTACTAACAGCATTTCCACCATTAAAATAAGCAACAACAATTTCTTTTAAGTGTGAATCCATATATTTGGTTACTGAATTTCGTTAATTCTTGAATATCACGATTTCAGCAAGTTAAAAAATAGGATATAATTTTATATAATTTCTTGAACCGTATATTCTGTGTTATGTGATGTAGCGAAATGATAATGTAGCTATTTCACATAACGATTCGGAATATACGAAGTGGCGCTTTTTTGAAAAAAATTAATATTGAATTATTGAGAAGATAACAAGCTAATAAATCATTATAATTAGATAAGCCATTTGGGAGAAAGAAATAGTGAATCCTTATTATTATTTATATTTATTATTTAACAGTATTATTTTATTTTAAATTCTGCCGCACGGAATTGGCTCCCCATTCTATAATTACTTGGATATATAGGTGGGACAAATCTATCGGCTATTGCCTTACTCTATGACAGCTAGTTTCTTGGTGCAAATATGAGCCAAGCCTCTAATTTGGATCCCCATTGACTAATACTGCATAGACATGCGACAGACAAAATTAGTTTTAACATATTGCTATGGTTATTAATTAAGTCTGCTACATCATTGCGGCAGAATTTAAGATAAAATAATAAATATAAAATTAAAATAATCACTATTTCTTGAACCGTATATTCCGTGTTATGTGATGTATTTATTTTTTCATTTAAAAACTTTTCTAATAATAAAGTTGAATAGCATCATTGAAATTTAAATTTGTGAATAAAAGTATAATTTTCATTTTTATTCATTTTCATTTGTGTTTTCATTTTAGTATTTTATTTAATTTCATTTTGTATTATGCTGTTTAAAGAATTTTCTTATTACAGTTATAATGCTGGTACTTAAGATTATAATCTCTAAGATGATTGCTATTTTTTCTAACATTATTATGAAAATGAAAAGCTATTCAACTTTATTATTAGAAAAATTAAAATGGTAAAAATAAATATTTCACATAACAAGTAAATATATCTGATCGTTTTAATGTCAGATATGTAATGTTATATTAGTCAATTTAATCTCCTATTGACAAGTGTTTATAAATAGTATATACTAGAAGTGATAAATAAAAAAATATGAAAAAAGAACAACCCAAAAAAAGAAAACCTAAATTATGTCCAAAGTGTGGAATAAACAAAGCTGGGGATAAAGATATATGTCCATACGATGAGGAAATAAATGATAAAATCACATATTGTTATTGTTGTGATGAATGTAGGCAACAATGTGCAGATGATATTTAAATAATAAAAAAAATATGTTTATAGAAAAAAATGAGGATAAATTAGTTTGTAAATATAAGCAATTTTATATTTACAAGGGAGCAATGAGTTATAGCGTTCTTGAAAAACAAATAGTTAAAGAAGGTGAATACAAGGGGAAGGAAGCTATTGTTGATGAAACTTATCACTGTCTTGATTCTATCCGCTATGCACTAGAAGAAATTCGTGAAAGAATGGTTGTTAAAAAAAATGTTAATCTTTCAGGAATTGATGAGGCAATTCAAAATATAAAAGAGATTGATGAAAAGTTTTTGAAAGATTTGAAGAAAATTTTAAGTGATAATAATTTAGAGATAAAATAAAATTTATGATGAAAAAATGTAAAAAGTGTGGAAGCACACAATTTATCGTTAATGAACAATTAAGTCATGACGCAGAACTTATAAATGGTGTAATGGAAGTAAATAAAAATGTTTCTAATGAGATTGAAAAAATTTTTTGTAAAAAATGTGGTTGGAATTGTGCAGAAGGTGATGAGGATTTTGATATTAATTTTAATTGGTAAAAATATGAGTTCAACAAATAGAACTAATGCTAAAAAACGAAATGTGAGCGATTATTACGTAACACCACAAAATTGCATTGAAGATTTTTTAAATGAATGGCTATCTGATTTAAATGGAGAATTTTATGATGACAGATTATATGTAGGCGAGCGACCAGATAGAGCATTATGGCTTGATCCTTGCGCTGGTGGAGATGCTAATCATAAAATGAGCTATCCAGAAGTTATCAATAAAAATTTTGGAGTTGAGGTTGATACTATTGATATTAGAGATGATAGTTTAGCTTCAATAAAAGGTGATTTTTTAGAAATGGAATTTAATGAAAAAGAAAAATATGATGTAGTAATTACAAATCCACCTTTTAATTTAGCACAGCAAATAATTGAAAAAAGTTTAGAAGTGACTAAGGATGGAGGTTATGTTGTTATGTTGTTAAGATTAAATTTTTTTGGGAGTAAGGCAAGAAAATTATTTTGGGATAAACAATTACCAGTATGGGCTTATGTTCATCATAGGAGAATGAGTTTTACAGATGACGGAAATACTGATTCAATAGAATATATACATGCAGTCTTTGTTAAAAATTATAGTCCAAGTTTTACAATGTTAAAAGTAATATAAAAAAATAAAATTTATGAAAGAAGATCAAAAAATAAAAAAAGAAATGTTAAAAAAAGTAATGGAAAATAGTCAAAAAAAATATGGAAAAAAAATAGTGGTTGAAGGAGGTTATTATACAATAGAATTTATTCCAACTGGATGTTATTCACTTGATCAGGTTTTGGGAGGTGGAATTCCCAGAGGAAGGATTATTGAAATTTTTGGATTAGAATCGAGTGGCAAATCAGCCTTAGCAGCATTTTTAGTTGCACAATTTCAAAAACAAGGGAAAACAGCAATGTGGTTTGATTTGGAACACGTATGGGATGATAAATATGCAAAAAAAATTGGAGTAGATACAGATTTATTGATTAAAGGTTTTTCTCCATCTGCTGAATTGACATTAACAATAATGGAAGAATATATTAGATCTTGTGCAATAGATGTTATGGTTATTGATTCAGTTGATGGAATGTTACCTGATGAAATGGCTGGAAAAGATGTTGGTGACAAATTAATGGCACCATTAGCACGATTAATGGGACAAGGATTAAGAAAAATGATTGGAGCAATAGCAGATTCAAAAACATCAGTTATTTTTGTAAATCAGTTGAGAGAAAAAATGAATACATTTGCTTTTGGAAACAAATACAGTACAAGCGGAGGCTTGGCACTTCGGTTCTACAGTTCTGTTAGACTTGAAGTAACAAAGATTAAAAAACTTTTAAATAAAGATGGAGTAAATATTGGAAATAGATTAAGAATTAAAGTAGTTAAAAGTAAGGTTGGTGATCCATCTCAAATAGCAGAACTTGACCTCTACTTCGCTTCTGGCATAGATGTGATCGCAGACATATTCGATCAAAGTTCAGAAAAACAAATCATTAAAAAGTCAGGTAATACTTACGAATACGGAGACACAAAGCTAGGCGTAGGAAGAGATACAGCAATAGATTTTCTTAAAAAAGAAACAAAAATATTTGAAAAAATAAAAAAAGAATTAGAGAATAAATAAGTTATAAATTGTTTTATTTTTATTTATTTTATATTTCATTTAATTAAATTTTTTTTATTTAATTTCGTTTATATTTTATTTATTTAGTTTAGTTTATATTATATTTCTTTTAAATTATATTTGATTATATTAAATTATATTATCTTATGTTAAATTAAAATCAATTTTTTTACATTAAATTTTATTAATTAATAACAAAAAAAATGAAAAACTACAAAATCGTGATTCGTTTTACAACGGATTATTTACAAGCTCGTTTTTGCGAGAAAGCAAAAGAAGAATTAGAAAATTATATTTCACAAGGAATAGTGAAATCAGAAGAAGATTCTTGGAAAGTTTTACTTTATGAAGATGAGAAAGGAATTTACATTCCAAATCAACAAATTAGAGGTTGTTTAATAGCAGCTGGAACAGATTTTAAATACAAGAAAACAAGGAAAAGTATGAAACAATGGGCAATTTCTCATATCATAATTGATCCATTAAAAATTCACTTAGATAAGAAAAAACCAGATTTTATATTACAAAGTAATCCGCCAAGAAAAGATGGTAATAGAGTTTCAATCAAACATCCAGCTTTTACAAAAAAAACAGAAATAAAATTTGAATTAAAATGTTTAGATGACACAATGGAAGATAAAGCAATTAAGGATCTAATTGAAAAAGCTGGAATTATGTATGGAATTGGAGCAAGAAGAAGGGATATGTTTGGAAGATTTGAATTAATTAAATTTGAAAAAAATAAGTAAATTGGGCTGTATTTGTTTGGTTTCGCTTAAATTAAATTTATATAAAGTTTCACACTGAAAAATTGTAGGGCAGGGACTGTTCGAACAATGAAATCAACGCATCTGGAGAGAACGACATTAGTTGGCTCGTTGAAAGAGGAAGCTATTGGGTCTTTAGTCCTATAGTAATTCACATTGGACATATTCTTTAATTAAAATTCCTTGCTAGGGATTTCGTGTAGATTTTGAATAATCGGATGTTCTCTGAAGACGCATTATCTTATCACGGATCCTCGGCACTAAAAAAAAATGTTTTTATATACTTGCCTTAGTCGGATTGCAACGATTGAGCAATCCGACTGGGCAAGAAAGAATGGGGAAATTAAATATTTTGGAGAATTTAGAGTTAAAAATATTTCTATTAATATGGAAAAATATAAACAATTGAAAAATAAAATTTTAAAAGTTTGTCCAGATATTGAATGTAGAAATACATCTGTAATGATGAATAAACCTTTTAGCGGTTTAATCAATCATAGAGATGATAAAATTAGATTTGCTGATATTTTATTGGTCTTAGAGAAATGTGAAATAGATATATCGTTTAGATTTTATTTTCCACATTCAATACAATTTGAAAGAAATGGTAAGCTGTTATGTATCTATAATTTAGAAAAAAATAGTTTGGAAGAACAAAAAGAGAAGACTAAAGAAGATTTATTTAATCTAATCTGTAAAACTCATTATAACTAAGAATAACATTGTCAATCTTTATTAACTAACCACCCGCAAGGGATTAGACAATAGAGAATAAAAATTATGACAACAAGTCAAATAATTCAAATTTACGCACACGATTTTAGGGGGATTAAAATGACGCAGGATGAATTACAAAGTATGTTAGAGAGTTTTGTTGAGGAAATTTCTGATTAAACTTTAAAAGAATAGAATTAATAACTAACCACCCGAAAGGGGGAATGATATGAAAAAGAAAAAAAACAACTTAAAATCAATTTGGAAAAAGAGATTAGAAATGCAGGCAGAGGGAGATAAAATGCGGGCAGAGGGAGATAAAATGCTGGCAGAGGGATATAAAATGCTGGCAGAGGGAGATATAATGTGGGCAGAGGGAGATAAAATGTGGACAGAGGCAATAATTGAAGTCTATGGAAATATTGAAATTAAATGGAAGAATTGGAATGAGAATCAAAAAGATTATGAGTGTCATCTTGAAACAGGTGAGATATTTAGACCTTAATTAATTAACCACCCGCAAGGGGAATGATATGGAAAAAACACACGCACAATGGGACAAAACAATATCTTTGTATTGCGATTGTCCGTATTGTAAAAATTATATGGATATAGTAAAAGAATTTGAGACAGAAGATTATATGGAAGAATTTGATGAAGATTCACTTGATGGTAAAACAATAAAATGTGATAGATGTGGAAAGGAATTTGGACTTAATTCATTAATTACCGAATAAATAAAATAAACCTTAATAACTAACCACCCGCAAGGGAAATATATGAAAACAATAATCATAGACGGTATAGAATATATACCAAAAATAGAAAACCAAGAAATAATAATACAAGAAATCCCAGCACAAACTATTAAGTGGGGTAAATCATCAGAAGAAACAATGACTTGGGAAGAATCCAAAGAATGGTGCGAGAAACAAGGTGGTAGATTGCCTACAAAAAAAGAGTTAGCACAAGCGTATAAAGATAAAGTTGAAGGATTTAAAAAAGCCTATTACTGGTCGTCTACTGAGTATAGTACTTCCTACGGATGGAGACAGAGTTTTGATACTGGTGCTCGGAACATCTCCGGTAAGTATAACACCTACTACGTACGTTGTGTTATCGGGGGGGGTAAATTAATTAATTAACCACCCGCAAGGGGAATGATATGGAAAAATATAGAGCGTGGGATAAAAAATATAAACGTTGGTATTATTTTAAACTTACAGCCAATGCACACGGACACACTATAAATCCGAATGAACCGATAGGTGAAATTACTAAATGGATGCAATACACAAAAAACGATTTATGCGAAGAAGATATTATTGAGTTTCCTTGTAGATTTTATGATTCTCATTCATCTGAAGTACGACAAGAAAAAGGTGTAATTAAAAAAGATGAGTATGGCTTTGTAATTAAAAAATTAAAAGATGGTAAAATTTTACCATTGAGATGCCTTGAAAAGGATAATTTCATAGATGGTGTCAAAAAAATAGGCAACACATTTGAAGATAGTCATCTTCTTAATTAATTAACCACCCGCAAGGGGAATGATATGAACAAAACAATTAAAACATTAATTACAATCTTATCCGTATTCTTTTTACCAATAATAGTAATTTATTTTTCTCATCTTTTTTGGTCTTGGAATACATTTTTACTTAATTCAATTTTTCTTGATACTTCTAGCTGGGAACAAGAAAGTTTATATTTAGTAAAAGGAATTATGTTCGCAATAGGATTTTTTACAATATTATCGTCTTTTAGTTTTTTTGAAGAAAATAAAAAGCATTTAATAAATAATTAATTAACTACCCGCAAGGGGAATGATATGAGACCACAACAAGATGAATTTTATACGCTAAAATATGCATTGGTAGATTAATTATTAATAAATAAATTTATGAAATTAGAACAACAAGTAACAAGTTTAGAATTAAGTAATAAGTTAAAAGAATTGGGTGTTAAGCAGGATAGTTGGTTTGCAATAGATACAAAAGGAGAGATTGGAGAGATAAAATATGCCCTTGACGAGCATGATAGTTTTGGATTTGATGGATTTTGTTCCGCTTTCACTGTCGCAGAGCTAGGGGAGATGTTGCCAGTTGAAATTAGAAAAGCTCAAAGTAAGCATTGGTATATTTTAGAAATAGAAAAAACAAAAGAATGTTGGTTTATAAGATATAAAAATAAAATTGATTCCTGGTTAAATATTGGCTTTAAATCTAATACAGAAATAGATGCCAGAGCTAAAATGCTTATTTATTTGATTGAAGAGAAATTAATATAAAATAACTATTATAAAACAAGTAATATTAAAAGATTGTAAATTTAATTAATTAACCACCCGCAAGGGGAATAACTATGTTTAATTCAAAAAACTATAATTATGAGTCAAAAGTAATAGCTATTACAAAAGAAATTGAAAAATCAATAACTCCTGATAAAGTAGTAGAAATGTATGATGTTATAAAAGAGGAAGTAGAAAAAAATATAATCAAAAAATTAAGAATTGAAAGCAACCTTTTAAAAGGAGTCGCTATATTGAAAAAAGATATTGATACACAAACAAAGACAATTTCTACGCATTTTAATTTAAACGAAACTGATTATTTTAGGGATTATATCATTAGAGATGATTGTATTGTAGCTGAAGGGTCCGATTTGATAGTAGAAAAATTAAAAAAACATTATTCAGATATTGTTGGGGTAGAATTAATCAAGGAAACTTTCAAAACAATACAGCTTAAAAAATAACCACCCGCAAGGGGAAATATATGGAAAAATATAGAGCGTGGGATAAAAATAAAAGAAGAATGTTTGATGTTGGCGACATTGATTTTGAAAATAATCTTATTTATACAAAACAATATGGAGCATTTGGAAATCCAACAGCAGATAGGTTTTCTTTAAAAGATATTGTCTTAATGCAATACACAGGAAAAAAGGATTTTTGCGATGGTGATATTATATCTTTTCAATTTAAATATGATTTTATTTATAATAAACTGAAAAGATATAAAGGAATAATTGAAAAAGATGCTTATGGTTTTATGGTTAAAAGTTTAAATGATAAAAGCAAACCTTTCCCATTAAGATTTTTAAATGAAGTCATTGACGAAGTGAAAAAGATAGGCGATAAATTCCAAAATCACGAACTTTTAAATAATTAATCACCCGCAAGGGGAATGATATGAAGCTAATTATAGCAGGTAATTATCAACAATATTTACATTATTTACAAGAAAATAGCGAAACTCCAAGAACAGCAAAATATATATCTGATTCAAATATGTTAAGAGGATTAAGAGACGGTGAAATAATTAAATATGGAACTTACTATACAAATGAAAGAATAGATTGGAATTTAGTTAAAGAATATGAAACTAGATTTAAAGCAGAAAAATAAAACAACTATGAAAACAATATCAACATCATTACTTAAAAAATACCAAACCTAATTATTTAACTTAATTATTTATTATGACAGAACAATCTATTATAGACAATATGAAAGTAGGAGATATTGTTACATCAGAAGCTGATTGTTTAAGGCAAAAATATGGTAATGCTACTATTATTCATATAAAACCAGATAATCCAAGAAATTTTCTTACTCTTTGTTGGATTAGATTTAATTATCATTCGTTTGATAGACTTATTAGTATTGGACATTTAAATTTAATAAAAAGTAATAAATTAAATAATAATAAAAATTTTATGAACAACATCACATCACTAATCAAAAAAATAACAAGAAGAGAACCAGAGAAAACTTTTGTAGAGGTTGGATTTATAGATGAACAAGATAATATTACAGAGGATGGAAAAGAAGCATTACAATATATTTTATGGAACGAAAAAAAAGATGAATTAAAAAAGTTAGCTGATAAATTAAATCAAAAAAATGGCGAAGATAATAAGTAAAAAACCTCATCATTCAGGATACGAAGGATTTGATTTGATTATTGATTATGGTTTAAAGGGAAAGATAGAATGGTCAGTGTTAAATTTTGCCGATAGTATGAGAAATCATCCGTGTCCTTATGGTATTTATCTTGGATGGGAAGCTCTTGGCGATGACAAGGGTGAACAAATAATTATCAGAGATGATAATTGTGAAGATTTGATTAATAAACTTATATATTATGAAAAGTGCATTAATGTTAAGAGATCTTGATGAATTTATATCTACAGGTGATGTAAGAAAAATTGGAACAATTTATGAAAATCCAAAACTTTTTAATAATTAACTAACCACCCGCAAGGGAAATATATGAAAAATTTTAATAAAGAAACACTAAATTATTTATTAATTCCATTATTAATAATTATGTGTTGGATAATTGGACACCATTTACTTTCAACAAGAGATTGGTCTAATGTTGATTGTAAAGATGATACAAATACTACGATAGCAGAAATTACTTGTAGGGGATTAAAAACAAATGATTTATTCTTTTTTGATGGAGTTAAATTAATATTATCACCAATTTGGGTTCCTTTTGTATTAATCGGAAAAACAATTTAATTAATTAACCACCCGCAAAGGGAAATATATGGAAAAATATAGAGCGTGGGATAAAACACTAAAAAGAATAATAAATTGGGATGAAATTGAAAATACATCTGATAATTATTTAAAAGAAGTATTTGATGAAAAAAATTATATTTGGATGCAATTTACAGGCTTAAAAGATAAAAATGGAGTAGAACTTTACCACGGAGACATAATAATAAATGGTGATAAAAATATCAAATATATTATTGAATGGATTGATAGCGGATTTAAAGCAAGACAAATTAGAAATCAAAGTACAATAGGATTAGAATATTGGCAAGACAGTATTGAAATAATTGGCAACAAATTTGAAAATTCTGAACTTTTAAATTAATTAAACTAACCACCCGCAAGGGGAAATTTATGAAAAAAGAAATACCAATTAAAAAAAATGAAATAAATAAAGGAGAAAGATATTTTGAAATAAGAGATGTTGATAAAGATGGTTGTGGTAGTTGTATGACTTATTGTGTTAACAAAAATGAAACAGACGATAATATTTTTAATTTAGCTTGTGAACTACAAACAGAATTAATGAATAAAAAGGAAGAAGAATATATACCATCATTTTTTAGACAACCTCCGAAATGGAGAAATACAATAAAGATTATTGAAATGACAAGAAAAATATTACCACCTAAAAAATGGGAAATTGAGAACGGGAGAGATTATAGAAATGAATGGATAACAAAAAGATGTGGTTTAAAATTTAAAATATATAATTCTTGGTTAAAATTAACAACTATATGTGGAAAGGAATATTGTGGTAATGGATATAAATTTGATAAAATAATCTAACACCCCAAAAACCAAGTCATAAGCTGTGATTCTAAATAATTAAACTAGCTGTAAAGGGCTTATAATTAATTTAATTGATTAATAACTAACCACCCGCAAAGGGAATGTAAAATAAATTTATGTTTTCAAAATCATCAAGAGACCAAATAGAAGCAATCGGGCGAATGTCCGAAGAGGAGTTGAAAGAGCATTGCAAAGCTTGCGCTAAATGGGCTCAGAATATGTCAAAAGAATTAAAAACTTATTCAAAGCATTAATTAACAAAAATAAGTTTATGAACATTTTTTTGGAACAATTTATAAAAAAGAATTTTAAAAAGACTGGTTTCGCACTTGATCTTGGTTGTGGTAAGGGTTATGATGCAGTTTGTCTTAGAGAATGTTTTAATTGGTCTGTTCGGTTTATTGATAAAAAAAGAGACGGTATAGATTTAGAAGAATATTATAAACATTGTTTGATAAAATTTGATTTAGTCTATTCAAACTATGTTTTACATCTTATAGAAAATAAAGATATATTTTTAAAATCAGCTTATGATAATTTAAAAAAAAATGGTTGGTTATTTTTACATTTATTATCAATAGAAAAAAAAGATATTAATAAATTATTAAAAGATACTGGATTTAAAGATATTAAATATAAAAAAATTGATTTTTACGATAATGATATAGGACACAAACATTGGCACAAAATTTTAGAAGTTACAGCTAGAAAATAGTTTATATAAGAATAGTTCTTTTACAAATAAATAAATTTTTATTAGCAATACCTGGGGGAATCTTAGAGGAAAGGAGGTAAACCCAATGAAAAAGAAAGTAAAAGTTGTAAGAGTTAGCGATAATGGTTGCAGGACTTGTCCTTATTAATAAGGATCATTTAATGCAAATTGGAGAAGGGGTATTTTATATCTCTTCTCCATAAATTTTTAACCTTAAAAAGGAGTTCAGAAAATGAACATCGAAACAACAGACACCATCTATGATATAAATTTTTCTTTAATCCAAATTGAAATTACTAGCAAATGTAATATGAGTTGCGACCATTGTAGGGATTATTTTTCAGATATGTCAGATATGAGTTTTAAAAATATTTTAAAAATTATTGAATTTGGACTTGCAAACAGTAAAGAAAAAATTGAATTGATATTATCTGGTGGTGAACCATTAATGCACAAAGATATTCTCGGATTATTAATTCTTTTAAGAAATTATCCACTAAAAATGGTTAATATCACAACAAATGGCTCACTTATTAATAAGATGATAATACCTTTTCTGAAAAATATCCAAATGTCAGTTAGCCTAGATGGAATTGACGCTGAAACACACGATACATTTAGACATCACAAAGGAGCTTTTCAAAAAGCATTAGACGCAATAGAACTTATGCAAAAAAATAATGTCCCAGTCAATGTCCGTGTTTCTTTAAAACCAGATCAGATAAAACAATTACCAAGCATTATTAAATTTGTTTATGAGTTAGGAGTTGGCGGAGTTTCAGTTTCAAGTATTTTACCAACAGGTAAAGCATTAATTAATCAGCATCTGACAATGAATAAAGAGCAAAAAAAATTATTTCTACAAACACTATTTGATTTAAAAAGATACTACGCTAGTAAAGGTTTAAATATTATAACAAATGATCCGCTTAAACATTTTTTCTGTAAATATTCAGAAGAAATTACTGACGATATGGTTATAAGCGGTTGCACTGCTGGATTAGTTACTTTCAATGTATTCTCAAATGGTGATATGACACCTTGCGCAATGATGAATTTGTCAATTATGAACACTTTTGATTTAGAGGTAGAAGAGATGACAAAACAATATCAAGAAAGTAATATTATACATAATTTACTTGAAAGAAATTTCAAAGGTAAATGTAAAGACTGTAAAAAATTAATTAAATGTGGCGGTTGTCGCGCTCGTTCATTCGGAATTAACGGTGATTATTTAGGTGAAGACCCTGATTGTTGGCTTTAAGAGTTCTTTAAAAAAAGACCATAATGGTTTCGGGGGAAACGATTATGGCATTGGGGAGATAGATTCGTTTATCTCCCCTCTAATAAATAATAAAAATATTATACAAGAATAATTAACCACCCGCAAGGTGAATGATATAGAAAATTCACAGGTGAAGATTTTAATAAAATAAATAACAATAAATCTAGAACATTTATAAATTAAAAAAAGGGAAATAATATAAGGAGGCATTATGATAAATTTAGATGAATTCAACAACACAGTAAGAAATAACATTATCAATAGTTCTTTTTTGTCAGACACATTAGCTAAAATTCAGGCGGTGAAAGAATATCTTAAAACCATTGAGCAAGAATTGGAAGAGATTGAAATCCTTATCAAAAGGAGGCTAATAAAATATGAGCATTAGTTCTTTATACTAAAAAATAAAAAGACGAGGTTTAATATTTCCCTTTTTCCTCGTCATTTCTAACTAATTTAATTTAATAATATGAAAAAATATTGTAGAAAATGTAAATATTATGCCCCTTTAAAATGGGGTGATTGCAAATATCTTTTGGGGAAAAAAGATACTCCTATAAAAAAAGGAGAAAGGATTTTTGCTAAATCAAATAGAGAGAATGCTAATAATGATTGTTCATATTTTAAGCTAAAATGGTGGAGAAGTAGAGTGATTTAGAAAATATTAAAATTTAATAAATAACTATAAACAAATGACAAACAACAAAACATTTTGTTCAAAAGCGGATGGAGAATTAATCAAAGGTCGCAAACTAAATGGCGGAGAGATCATAATAATAGATGGAAAAGAGATTGAAGCACCACTTGATATGTGGTTGATGAAAGGCGAAGAAACTGGTAATGTATTTGTAATTTTATCAAAAGCTCTTGATAACTATTACACGAGTTGCGAAGAAATAAAGGAAGATGAGTTTGATTCACAAAAAGAAAATTGCCAGCTAGATAAAAAAGAACCTGCTTTATCAGAAGAAGAAATGGCAAAAAAGAAAAAGGAAGAAGAAGAAAAACAAAAACAAGAGGATCAAAGATTTGATAATGAAGTTATAGGTAAAATTCAGGATGCAATTTCAAATAAAAAATATCTTATTTGTATTACAAACTTGGTAAAAGATGATGATGGTAATAGCTCGCTTTTTCATACCAAATTCCAAAAAAATATCAGTAAGGAAGATGCTGTTAATTCTATTGAAAAATACAAAGATCTTATTAATGAATGAAAATAGGTAAACAAATGAAAGCTGTATAGGGCAAATTTGGCATATAAAGGGGGGTAGGAGCGATTTAAACACGAAAAAGGTCTTACCCTACCACTCTGGCATTTCAAACGCTTAAAAACGAAAATACACTACTTTTCTTGTAGTGTATTTTTTGTTATTTGTTGATTTTGCAATTTTCTCTAAAGAATTCGTCAAGCGATGATGGCAAATAGAGTTTTGTTTTCTTTTTTCCCCAGTAGGCATCTGCTGTTAAAAATCCATTTTTCTCCCAATTTCGTAAAGTATTATGCGAAGCTCCTAAATATTTCGCCGCTTGTCTGATTGTAAGGTAGTCTTTTAAGTTTTTTTCCATGGTTGTTAATTAATTATTTGATAAATAAATTTTTTGCGTAAAGATAGAAAATAAATAATACTTCGCAAATAAAGCACCAGCCAAAAATTTTTGTAGAGTCCATTGTTGATTTAGTTATTAATTAAAAGTTATTGCAGGTATGTATTGCAATCGTCGCAATAAATTTCTTCATCTTCTTCGTGAACCGTAGTAAGAAATTTATCAATATCAAAATCAGAAGTTTCTTGCTCTTCAAGAAATCCTTTTGGAAATTCATAGTGTTTAAATGCTTTTGATGTAATTGTAATGTGTTTGTGTTTGCAATTTGCCATAAATTTGTTGGTTAATTATTAGAAAGAATTAGACATGTGATAAAGGCTATAAGATAACCTAAACAATAATACAAGATAGGAGAATTGATTTTAAAGTGGACATCTAATATCCAACCAATCATAATGCCAAGTATTGTTATTAAACTTAATGATAAAAATTCCATAGATTTTGTTAATTATTAATTAAATTATTTACAAAAATTAGTATATCCATTCCACGCATTCATATTTTCATCTTTTAATATTTTCTTTAAAGCCCAATCAGTTGATTTTTGATAATTAAACTTGTCTTCCCTAGATATATCTTTGTGCCATCTTTCATTAATTTGCCATAATCCTATATCTTTACTGCCATTTTTATTGACACCTATTGCATATTCATCCCAATTGCTCTCTTTTTCTATCAAACAATTTATGGCATTCCAATCCAACCCAGCCTTTTCAACCTCTTGTTTAACATATTCTTTCATCCTATCTTCTTTGCTTGTTGTATATTTTATTGTGGTTGAATAATGATGATGTATTTTTATGATAGCAGGTTGATGAAAATCAAAATTCATTTCTGATTTTAACTTTGAATATTGATAAATACAAACAATCCAAGAGATAAGAATGGCAAATATCACGACAGACAATAAGCCATAAATTTGTTGTTGAATTATTATTTTTTGTTTATTGTTCATAAATTTAATATCGTAAATCAGAATATTTAGTTGACTCAGCTGTATAATCTTTCCATTGATCCTCATTCCAATTGCCATTACAATTAAAAACAACAAAAGCACGTTGCAATTCATTGTCAAAACTTTTGATTTTGCCAATTTCACCGCCTGTATGTCTAACAAATTGCCCTATTTGAAACGGGGTTAATGATGTAAATTTTCTCATAAGTTTTGTTAGTTATGATTAAAATTAATAACAATAATATTCAACATATTCTTCATTTCCGCAGTCTTTTATTATTTGTTTTAGTCTTTTAATAGTTTCGTGTTCGTCTTCGTCGTCGTGAACTTTTGTTTCTCCGTCTTGTATTTCTTGTAATAGGTTTTTGGTTTTTTCTTTTTCTAAGGTGATTATTCCGCAATTATCACAATCCAAGGTTGAATTATCAATTAAATTGTCGTAAATTGTGGTGTCGTGGGTTAGATTAAAACTTACCTCTTTTGCGTTTTTAATTTCTATTAATTTGTAGGCTCTAATACTCATAAATTTTGTTGGTTAGGTTATTTAATTATTATTTTATAAAATTTTCCGTCAATTCCTTTTTCTGTGATTATTGGATAAATACTGTCAATATTCACTTCTTCTATTTTTGTTTCGTGTTTATACATAAAATATTTAATAAATTCTTCATCAGTTCCTGTTTCTCCAATATATGTTTCTGCATCTTTGTCCTCGTTTTTATCCCAATAATAAGCGATAAAAAGTTTTTTGTTTTTCATAGTGTTTGTTTGGTTAAAAGTTAGTTATTTTAATCAATTATAATATTTAATGCTTTTAACAATTCATCTTTTTGAGTTATTTTAATTTTCGCTCCACTCAAATTCGTTTCCCACAAATCCGCTCCCCTCAAATCCGCTCCACTCAAATCCGCTCCACTCAAATTCGTTTCCCACAAATCCGCTCCCCTCAAATTCGTTTCCCACAAATTCGCTCCACTCAAATCCGCTCCCCTCAAATCCGCTCCACTCAAATCCGCTCCCCTCAAATTCGTTTCCCTCAA